>Ga0334885_1000270_pt1 | contig 95743 bp, 76 predicted proteins | sample GraSluR1_MG_8_FD_207233 | JGI IMG/M metagenome (GOLD analysis project Ga0334885, IMG submission 207233) | Sludge microbial communities from methane-producing bioreactor in Wageningen University, Netherlands - Granular Sludge_31_05-R1 | ecosystem: Engineered > Bioreactor > Anaerobic >...
CACGGGTTATGGTCCGGGGCCGCGTCGCTGACCCGCAGCTCACCTCCGCGCACACCGACGGCCGGCCCACCTGGGCCGGCCGTCGACGCCGTGTCAGAAACCCCGGTTCCGCAGCGGCGAGCCGGTCGGGCTGGCCGTCGCCGAGGCGCGGGTCTGCTCCCGCGTCCGGTCCGGCGAGGCGGTGGGCGTGCAGGTGGCGGTCGCGGTCCGGGCTCGCGTCTGGGTGCGAGCGGCGGTGGCGCTCGCCGTCGCCGTCCGGGCCTGGACGCGATCACGGTCCCGGATCGGCGTACCGGTCGGGCTCGCGGTGGGGGTTCCGGTGGGCGAGGCGGTCGGATCCTGAACCCGGTCCCGGTCCTGGTCCCGGGCGGGGGTCCCGGTCGGGCTGGCGGTGGGGGAGACGCTGGCGATCCGGTCCTGCTGCCGGATCTGGTCACGATCGCCGTTGACGGCCAGTGCGGTGCCGGCGGTTGCGGCGCCGACGCCGACGATGACCGCGACAGCGATCCCGATTCCTGACATGCGCATGTCAATCACTCCTTCGATGGTCGGCCGCGAACGGGGGTCGCGGCAATTCCACCGTCGCGCCCGGTGATGAAACCCAGGGGAAACGAGGATGAAGAAGTCTTCATCTGAGCGGCGTCAGCGCCCGGTGCCCTTCCCGGTGGGCGGTCCGGCCCTGCCCGTTCCGGTCCCCGAGCTGTCGCTGGAGCGGTGCGGGGTCCCGGTCCGGATGGCGGTCGGTGCGGGGGCGCTCGATGGCCGGGTGGTCGCGGCCGGGTCCGGTGCGGCCGGCGAGGCAAGGGTTCCCGGGAGGACCGGGGTCGGCCGCACCACGGTCGGCGTCATGGTCCCGCCGGAGGTCGGCGTGGCGGCAACGGAGGGTCCGGACGGGCCCGGGGAGAGGACGATGGACGGCTCACCGCCGCCCCAGCGGTCCGTCCCGATGGCCACGCCGGCCAGCGCCCCGCACACTGCGACGAGGGGGATCCCTGCCGCCCATGCGGCCCACGTGCGCGTCCGGCCCGGTGCGCTGGTCATGGAACGTCCTCCAGCCGGTAGCCCATGCCACGCAGCGTCGAGATCCGCTCGGGGCCGATCTTGCGGCGCAGGTGCCGGACGTAGACGTCCACCACGTTGGATCCCGGATCGAAGGAGTAGCCCCACACCTGGCTGAGCAGCTGCTCGCGGGACAGCACCTGACCCGGGTTGCGCAGGAACGCCTCGGCGAGAGTGAACTCGCGCGCCGAGAGCTCGATCGTGCGGTCGGCGATGTGCGCGCGACGGGTGCGCAGGTCGAGGCGGAGCCCGCCACAGGTGAGCGCGGCGAGCGGGGACGTCCCCTCCGGACGCAGCCGGAGCCGGACCCTGGCCAGCAGTTCCTCGAAGTGGAAGGGCTTGGCCAGGTAGTCGTCCGCGCCGGCGTCGAGCCCGGAGACGGTGTCGGCCACCGACGACCGCGCGGTCAGGATGATCACCGGGATCCGGTGGTGGCCCTCGCGCAGTCGTTGCAGCACGGTGAAGCCGTCCAGCACGGGCAGTCCGATGTCGAGGAGCAGCAGGTCGAAGTCCCCGGACGTCGCAAGATCGAGCGCTGAGCGGCCGTCGGCGACGGTCATCGGGGAGAACCCGTGGGCCCGCAGGCCGCTCTCGACGAAGGTGGCGATCCGAGGCTCGTCCTCGGCGATCAGGATCCGGGCCATGGTTCCTCCGTCGGTGTGGCCTCGCGCCCGGCGGCATCGGCTCCGGTGGGCACCACGATGCTGAACACCGAGCCTGCGCCCGGCGTCGAGACGACCTCCACCCGGCCGCCGTGGGCCTGCGCGATCGCCTGCACGATGGTCAGGCCCAGGCCGGTGCCCTCGACGCGCCGGCCGGCCTCGAGCCGGACGAAACGCTCGAAGATCCGGGCCTGATCCTCGGGCGCGATGCCGCGGCCCTCGTCGCGGACCCAGACCCGCACCTCGCCATCGGTGACCGCGCTTCCCATCGCCACCGTCGAACCGGGCTCGCTGTACTTCACGGCGTTCTGTGCCAGCTGCAGCCACGCCTGGGTCAGCCGTTGCGGGTCCACCGTCACCAGGGCATCGCCGGCGTCCTCCAGCAGCCAGCGCCGGGGACCGAGCGCGCGCGCCTTCGCGAACGCCCCGTCGGTGACCTCGACGAGTTCCACCGGTTCGGGGCGGACGAAGTCCGGCTGCCGCACCTTGGCGAGCAGGATCAGGTCCTCCACGAGCCGGTTCATCCGGTCGGACTCGTCCAGCAGCAGCGCCCGCGTGGAGGCCACCGCCGCGGGATCGGCGGCGTCCAGCACGTCGAGATGCCCGCGGATGACCGTGATCGGCGTACGCAGCTCATGGCCGACATCATCCAGGAGCTGGCGCTGGGCGAGGAAGGAGTCCTCCAGCCGGTCCAGCATCCGGTTGAAGTTGTCGGTGAGGTCGGCGATCTCGTCGCTCCCCACCACCGGGATGCGGGATCCGAGGTCCGCGGCGTCGGTGTGGCCCGTGGCCTCGCGCAGCAGCGACAGCGGCCGTACCAGCCCGCCGCTCAGCTGCCAGCCGATCAGCCCGATGACCAGGAGCGACAGCGTGGCGACGCCGAGGTAGAGCGTCCCGGAACGGGCCAGTTCGGCTCGCTCGGCGCCCACGGCGCGCGCGATCACGAAGGTGCCGGACGTGGGCCGTCCGGCCACCTGGACCGGGATGATCGCCAGGCGCACCGCGCCCACGGACGTCTCCACGTCACGAACCGCGACCCCTTCGTCCACCAGGACGCCCGAGATCACCGCCAGTGCCGCCGGCTCGTGTTCGAGCTCGACCGGCCGGATCCCTCCGGAGTAGCCGAACGGCTGTCCGTCGACAAGGGCGAACTGGGTCTCGTAGGGACCCGGCACCCGGTACCGCATGGCCGCGACGAGGAGGGGTTCGATATCGGCGAACGGCAGGCCCGTGTCCGGATCGGTTCCCCGGGAGCGACGCTCGAACTCCTGGTAGCCGCGCCGCAGGGAGTCGTCGGCCGTGCCGTCGATCGCGGCCCACTGGACCGCGCCGACGGTGCCCCCGGCCAGCGCGAGCGCGAGGGCGGACGTGGCCAGGATCGACAGCACCAGACGGGAGCGCACGGAATGGCTGGGCCGCCAGCTGCGCCCGCGCAGGCCCGGGTGCGGGGTTCGCACCCGGTCAGGAGAGCTGCGCCACTGCATCACGGACCTGTTGGATCTCGAAGGACGGGTAGGCGTCCGTCAGATCCTTCAGCGTAGTCCGCGTATCGACGTCCGGGGGGAGCCCGCACGCCGTGACCAGCTCGCCGAGGTCGATCCCGTTTGCCCGGGCGACCTCGGCCAGCGTCATCTGGCCGGTGATGGCCGGCGCGGCGTCGTCCCCGGGCGGCCGGGTGGACGTGGCGCCGCCGGATGCGGCGACCGACGGCGCCGGCGCAGGGGTGCCCTCGACGCGGCTGCGCAGCTGCTCCCTGAAGTCGGACAGCGCGAAGCCCGGGACGAGGCTCTCGACGTCGCGGAAGGCAGTGCCGGGGGTGAGGCCGGCCGCGCCGGACGGGTCGATCATGCCGATGATCTCCGCGACCGGGACGCCGAGGCCGTCCGCGGCCTGCTGGAGCGTCATCCAGCCCTTGACGTCGTCGACGCCGAGCTGCTGCCCTGCGACCACAGTGGTACGCCCGCTGACCACCCAGTCGCCGGTGAGGTTCGCGATCCCCACCGAGCCGAACAGGACGACCACGGACGCCACCGGCGCCACCCACACGGATGTCCTCATCGCGACTCCACCTCACTGCTGGCGCCGATCCGGATCGGGGTGCCGAGCAGGACGGGCGCGTCCACGCCGAGCGCGCCGCGCACCGGGCAGGTGGTCACACAGTCCATGCAGCCGATACAGTCCGGGCTCACCATGGGCGCGGCCTTGCTGGGCTCGATGCCGACCGGGCAGGCCTTGTCGCACAGTGAACAGTCGGTGCAGGTCGTGGGCGCCCGGCGGATCCGGAGCAGGCTGAACCGGCTGAGCACGCTGAGCACCCCGCCGAGCGGGCACAGGTAGCGGCACCAGGCCCGCTCGACCAGTACGGACCCGACGACCACTACGGCGAGTATCGACAGGCCGATCCACAACGCGGGGGTGTCGGGCTCGAACAGCCAGTGCAGTCCGAACAGGGCGACGTACGGGTCGTAGTCGGCGAACCAGAGGCTCGCCGTGACGTAGCTGAAGTAGAGAATCACGGCGAGGACGACGAACCGTCCCCAGCGCAGCGCCCGGTCGAGGCCGCGGGGCACCGTGATGGCAGGAAGGCGCAGCTTCCTCCGCACCCAGGTGAGCGCATCCTGGACTGCGCCGAACGGGCAGATCCAGCCGCAGAAGGCATTCCCCACCAGCAGGGTCGCGACGAGCACCGCGAGCCCGAGCACGAGGTTCGACGGGTGCGTCTTGGTGATCAGGGACCCGGTGGTCACCCACGTGATCAGGGTCTCCATCGCGCCGAAGGGGCACAGGGCGTCCACGGAGGCTGCACCCGAATCCTTCTCGACCTGGTGGCGCACGGCCGCGACCACAACGAGGATCGCGATTGCCAACTGGGTGAGGTGCCGCCCCCGCTTGAGGTTCCGGATCCGCCGGGTGCGCTGCTGGAAACGGGTCAGGTTGCCGTGCACGGTTGCCTCCACGAGGTCGGGGTCAGGGCGAGCCTTCCGTCCTTGTGTGAAGCAACCGTGAAGCTGGGATGAGGATTCGGGCCGAGCAGCGACCCCGGCCACCGGGAGGACCGACGAGGAGCAACTCGTCCCTTCAGGCCGGGTTGACCACGTAGTCGTCGAAGCGGAACACCCACGGGGTGTTGGTCGCGGCGGTTGAGATGTAGGTGAACAGGCCGACCGAACCTGCGGCCTGCAGCGCCGCGGTGCTGTCGGTGGTGCTCACCTGCCACGTCGAGGGCTCGGTCGAGGTGGACAGCCACACCCGCGCGCGGATCGTCGTCGGTGACGTGCCTGTGACCTGGAGTCTGGTCCTGAGTACGGCGCCCGCCGTGTAGGTGATCCCGGTGGAAGCGGACGCGAGCGTCGTCTCGCCGCCGTTCACCCGGATCGCGGACACGGTCGCGAGCCCGCTGGGTGCGACCTTCACCTTGAGCCGGTAGTCGGAGCTGCCCACGCGGCGTCCGATCATTCCGACGTAGGCCGCCCCCGAGTTCACCCGCGCGTCCATGACGACGTTCGAGGTCAGGTCGACCGCGGTCGAACTGATGCCCGCCAGTTGCGCCCAGGGTCCCTGGCCGGCCGCGGACACCCTGACCAGTCCCTGCCCGCCGGAGACCGAGAAGCCGGAGCCGTTCGTGCTCCACGCACCGCCGACGTCGGCGGTGCCGAACCCTGTGGTGACCGTGCGTCCGAACGCGTCCGAGGCGAGCACGGTCGGAGCCGTGCCGACGGTCACCGACTTCGTCGTGGCTGCGGAGGCGCCGTCGTCGTCGGTCACCGTCAGGGTGATCGTGTAGGTGCCATCGGCGGCGTAGGCGTGGGTCGCCGTGGACCCGGAGCCGGACTGGCCGTCACCCCAGGTCCAGACGTAGCTGGCGATGGTGCCGTCCGAGTCCGTGGATGCGCGTCCGTCGACGCTCACCGTGTGGTCCGAGATCGAGGTGGTGAAGCTCGGCACCGGCGAGGCGTTTCCGCTGCCGGCGATCGTGATGCTCACCGTCGGTGAGGTCTGGGAGTTGCCGAAGGGGTCGACCACCCTCACCCGGTAGCTGTGCGAGCCGGCTGCGAGGTTGGTGTCGGTGTAGGTCATCGCCGGGCGTGACCACCAGGTCGAGGCCTGGCTGATCGTGGCGACGGGGTTGGTCAGGTTGTCCCGCAGAACGGCGTAGGCGAGGTTGGAGTTGTCGTAGTCGTAGTTCGCCGTCCAGGCCAGCCTCACCTGCCCGGACCCCGGTGAGGTGATCGTCGGAGTGAAGTTGGTGCCACTCGCCTTCGGCCCCTGCAGGTTCGGCGCGATGTCGCTGGTGGCCATGCGTACCATGCCCTGCTGCGCGGTGCCGTTCACCGAACCGAACTCGCCGGCCCATACCACGTACTTGCCGGAACCCGTGACCGCCCAGGCTGCCTGGCCCTGGCCGGACACCGTGCCGGTGGTCAGCTGCGGAAAGAAGTTGAGCAGGCTCGGGGACGGCTGCCCGGTGAAGCTCGGGTAGCCGCGCGTGTCGGCGGTGAGCTTCCCGGTCGCGGCCTTGCCGAACGCGATCGCCCGCATCGGCGGAGACGTCTCGGGGTAGCCGCCGAGATTCAGGCAGTAGTGCGGGTGCCCCGCCACGTAGACCGCTGTGTCGGACGCGTAGACCCCGTAGCTGTCGCCGTGGCAGTCCTCGACCCAGGTGATCGCCCCGGTGGACCAACTGGCCGAGAACGAGCCCTCGAGGTTGCCCCCGGTGCCGTAGATGTAGCCGGTGCCGTAGACATTGGCTGCGTCCGAGGCGAGGGAGAGGATCGCACTGTCCTTGCCGGCGTCCCGCACGACGTTGTTCGCAGGGAACGCCAGGGACGACCCGGTGGTCGGATCGACCATGCCCAGCCCGTAGCCCGGGTTGCCGGAGCCGTTCAGGCTGACGAAGTTGCCGCCGACGGCGAGCTTGTCGCCGGCCGGCGACAGGGCCAGGGCGTTCACCCGGGGACTGGACGTGGCGTTGCCGGCCAGCACGGGCACAAAGCTGGTGTTCAGGCCGCCGTCACTGGCGCGCAGCGACGCCAGTCGTCCGCGCGAGACGCCGTTCACGCTGGAGAACAGCCCTCCGACATACACCGTGGTCGACGTGGCCACGATCGCCTTCACCTGGGCGTCGGTGCGGGCGTTGAAGCTTGAGATCAACGCACCCGTCGTGGGATCGAGCGCGGCGATCCTCGACCGGGCGGTGCCGCCGACGGTGGTGAAGTCGCCCCCGACGTAGATCCGGGAGCCGTCCGGGGATGCGGCCACCGCGAGTGCCTGGGCGTTGAGATTCGGGTTGAACGCGGTCTTGAGCTCACCGGTGGTGAGATCGTAGGCCAGCATGTTGTTGCGCGTGGTCTGGTTCTGCCCTGCGGCGGATCCGGCTGGACGCGCGGCAGTGAACTTGCCGACGACGTAGACGGTGTTTCCGACGATCACCTGGCTCCACGCGACGCCGTTGTGCTGCACCGTGGGCAACCGGTCGATCGCCACCGTGGGCGGGGTGTGCGGGTCGGTCGGATCGGCGGGCGCGGAGTCCGCCCCGGCCATGGGCGCCGCGCCGAGGAACAGCAGCGCCGTGGTCACGGCGAGGAGCAACGCCGGAACCCGGGTGATCCGGGTCCCCGAGCGAACACTGGGACGGCACGCCGCCAGCCGAATCGCGCGATCGAAGAAGAGCACCGGGATCTCCCCCCAGCTCCAGATGAGCACATCCCCAACGTCAATCATGCACAGGTGCGTCGTCGCCGTACATACCCCGGCCGGGTGCACATCTACGCTCCGTCAGCGCAGGACTGAAAGCCGGGGGCGACCGCGTCCACGCTCCGCAGGCCGGGCAGCCCGGCTCAGTTCCGCGGCGACCTCGCCTTCGTCACCTGCCAGACGTTCATCGAGCCTTCGTGGCTGTAGCTGAGGTCGTCCGCGATCAGCTCGATCAGGGCGAGACCGCGGCCGTGCTCGGCGTCCACGCCAGGCATGGACGGCGTGGGTGCGTCGACGAGCGGGTCGCCAGTGTCGGCGGTCCGCAGCACGAGTTCCGCTGGCGTCACCGCGAGCGTCACCTCGCACAGCACCGGCCGGTGCGGGTTGTTCTGGATCACGTTCGTGACCAGCTCACTGAGGGCGGTCTCGATCGCCATGCGGTCGCCCGCCCCGATGTCCGGACGCTGCCCCCACACCGTCTTCAGGAAGTCGTGCGCATCGTTGACAGTGTCCGGGGGGCTGTGGACGACGGCGCTGTAGTTACTCGGCGAAGGCTGCATCGGCGTCGGGGTAGGGCTTGAGGATGCGGTCGAGGTTGGACAGCTGCAGAACCAGCGCGACCTGCTCGCTCACGGCAGCGATGCGCAGGTCGCCGCCGGCCTGCCGGGCGGTCTTCAGGGAGGCGATCAGCGCGCCGAGGCCCGAGGAATCCATGAACTCCACCCCGGCGAGGTCAACGGCCACGCGCCGGCGTCCGGACGCGACGGCCTGCGCGATGATGTCGCGCAGTTCCGGCGCGGCCACCATGTTGAGTCGGCCCTCGATCCTGACCACGACGATGTCCTCGCCGGCTTGGTCGGTGCGGAAGCTCGTCATCTCTCCTCCTCTTCCTCAGTCGCGTAGCCGCGGTACCGGACCGCACCCACGAGCACACTCAGCGCTACCAGGTCGAAGCCGACCCAGCCGATGTTGACCAGAGTGCCTACCGCCTCTGCGCCCTGCAACAGGAGCCGGACCAGGCCGGCGATCACGGCAGCGACCAGGACGACGGCCGTCACGATCTGCCAGCGGATCCGGCGCAGGTCCCAGCGCCGGGAGCTCGTGCCCACCTTGGGTGTGACGGCGAAGTTCAGGGGGACGCCGCCGAAGACGTTGGCCGCCGCGCTCACGCACGCCTGGATCCACAAGGGGAACAGGGCCAGCGTGTACTGCTGGCCACGCCAGGTCGGCAATCCGCGGGACGCGATCACGAACAGGAGCTGGTTGGCGATCATGAACGGCAGGAAGCGCAGGAAGAACGGAGCGGCGTAGCTGTTCACCGGCAGGACGCCGAAGACCAGGAAAAGGACCGGCGCGATCAGGTAGACGACCGTGGCGAAGCCGGAGACGTAGCTCCACATGGTCGAGAAGTACATCAGGCGCTGCGGCAGGCTGAGCCCGCGCAGGAAGAGCGGGTTCTCCTTGAGCAGCACCTGGACGGTGCCTTGCGCCCAGCGCAGGCGCTGGGTGAGGGCGGCGTCGAGGCCTTCGGGGGCCAGCCCGTCGGCGAGGACCTCGTTGTGGTAGACGCTCTTCCAGCCGCTGGCGTGCAGCCGCATCGCCGTCGCCATGTCCTCCGTGACCGAGATCGTGGCCATCGGCAGCAGGGCCTGCGCCTCGTCCGAGCGGCCGATGTCGAGCGCGTCCAGGGTGCGTCGGACGGCGTCCAGGGCGTTCAGCGGGCTGAGTTCGTCGCTGGCAAGGCTGGCGACCACCTCCCGCGCCTGCACGGCGACACCGTGGTCACTGAACCCGAGTTCGTCCAGGTCGGCGCTGATCTGGACCAGGTCGCCGGCCACGATCGTCCGGGACAGCTCGGTGATCCGCGTCCTGAGGTGATAGGTCACCTCGCCGATCGGCTCGCCGTTGCCGATGCTGGCGAGCGCGTCGTTGATCGCGGCGGAGGTGAGCGCGAGCGCCTCCCGCTCGACCGGCTGGCTCGCCCGGCGGACGGCCCGGCGGACGATGCCGCGTGCCGTCTGCAGGCCTTCGGTCACGGCGCGCTCGGTTGCGGTGACGTAGCCCATGATGCCGAGCCCCATCAGCGCCTCGCGGCGGAGCACGGCGTTCGAGCCGCAGAAGAAGGCCGAGCCCCAACCGTCCTTGCCCTCCTGGATCGGCCCGTAGAACAGCGGCGCTTGGCTGCCGAGCGGGTCGGAATCGGGCACGTTGGTGAAGTACTGCGGGGTCTGGACGAGGGCGAGCCGTTCATCGGCGGCGAAATAGCCGAGGGTGCGGTCGAGGATCGCCGGGTCGGGGACCATGTCGGCGTCCAGCACCAGGATGAACTCGCCGGTGGTCTGCATCAGGGCGTTGTTCAGGTTGCCGGCCTTGGCGTGGCGGGGCTTGCCCGTCCACTCCTCGCCGCGGGTCACGTACCCGACGCCGAGCTCGGCCGAGGCCGCGCGCAGCGCGTCGCGGTCCCCGTCGTCGAGAATCCAGGTCTGGTGGGGGTAGCGGATCTCGCGGGCCGCCCGCGCGGTCGCCAGGACCAGCTCCGGCGGCTCGTTGTAGGTGGTGATGTAGACGTCCACGGTGAGCCCGGGGGGCGCGGCGGGCGGTTCTGCGCGCTGGCGCGACCGCCACACCGTCATGCCGAACAGGCCCAGGTCGACGATGCTGTAGGTCTCGGCCACCACGAGCGGGATGGAGATCCACCAGGTGTTCCAGTTCACGGAGGCGAGCCAGCGCCACACCACGTAGTTCAGCCCCAGGATCAGGGTGAGGGTGATCCAGATCCGCAGCAGCAGCAGGCGGCGGTTCTCGGCGGATTCGCCGGTGTAGGAACGCGATCCTCGAGCGCTCACGACCTGCTCCCTTCGGTGATCATGTCGCGGTGGATGATCACCGCTGTGGCGTCGTCGATGGGCTCGGCGTCCGGATTGGCGCCGCGGCACAGCGCCTCGGCGAACACCTGCGGGGTGTCCACCGCAGGGTCGGAGCGGAGGCGACGGATCACGTCCACCACGTCGTCCACGGAGCCGCCCCAGCCATCGAGCACGCCATCGCTGACCATGAGCAGCGAGTCGCCGGGTGCGAGATCGACGCGTTGCTCGGCCCAGAAGGTGCCCAGCCCGATGGGCAGGTCATCACCGGCGAGGCGCTGCACGACGGTGCCGCCGTCACGGACGAGGAAGCTCAACCCGTGGCCGGCATCGACCAGGTGGGTCGCGCCGGTGAGCAGGTCGACCGTGGCGTAGCCGAGGGTGACGAACGCGTTGGACCGGCTGAGTTCGTCGTCGATGATCCGGACGCTGTCGGCGAGCGCCTCGCCCGGCCGGGCCGCCGGGTTGGCCGATCGCAGGGCGGTGCGGGTGGCGGCCGCGAGCAGGCCAGAGCCGATGCCCTTGCCCATCACGTCGCCGAGGAGGATCACCGCGTAGCGGCCCTCGATGCGCAAGTCGTAGAAGTCGCCGCCGACCTCGCGCGCCGGGACGGCGGCCGCACCGTGCTCCCAGCCGGCGCGCGACGGCAGCTCGGCGGGGGACAGGGCGCGCTGCACCTCGGCAGCGCGGGCGAATTCCTTGGCCGCCTGTGCCGTGGCGTTGACGGAGTCGGTGATGTCGAGGAACTGGACGGTGAGGCCACTCGTCCCGTCCTCGAGCACGAGGGGGACGACTCCCATCTGGAACTGGCGTCCGTCGGGGCCCTGGACCTCGAGTTCGAGTGCTCCGGATCGCTTCTGGATGTCGGCGGTGGTGATCCGGGTGGCGGCTGCGTCGCCGAGGAGTTCGCGGAGGTCACGGACGCCGTCGCGGAGCTGGGGGAGCAGGCCGGCCGCGGATTCGTTGTGCCGCTGCACCTGCCACCCGTCGCTCTGCCTGAGCAGGACCAGCATGCCCGCCAGCGAGGTCTCGAAGTTGGTGCGGTAGAGGAGTTCGCTCGCACCGAGCCGGGCGGTGGCGGTGCGCTCCCGCGACACGGTCAGGGCGATCAGGACGACGATGGTGACCATGGCGAGCTCGAACGCCTGCAGCAGTGTGCCGCCGAGGTTCGGGCCGAACCGGGGAAAGGAGAACGGGCCGAAGCCCGCGGCGCTTCCGTAGGAGGCGATCACCGCGATGCCGAGCATCTCGAACAGGAGCCAGCGCAGGCACATGCGGAGGGCGCTCCACACCGGGGGGATCATCGCCAGGAACGCCACGGAGAAGTCGCGATTGACCACGAAGACGAGCACGGCGACGAGGAGACCGAAGATCACCTGGCCGACGGCTTGCGCGGGGGTGAGTCGCCGCTCCACGGGGGGCAGCCGGAAGAACAGCGGCGCGACCATCAGCATGCCGGCGGCGCGTCGGGGACCGGCGGCGAAGAGCACCTCGATCGCTGCCTGCTGGTCGCCGGAGGCCAGGGTGACCGCAGCGATGGTCAGATCGAAGGCGGTCGCCGCGGTGATCACCGCCAGAAGCAGCATTCCGAGATCCGCGTAGGTCTCGAGCGAGGGTTCCGCCAGCCCGCCGGCGCGGAGGATGAGGGCACCGATGGCGGCCTCGATCCCCGCAGCCACCGACACCGCCACCGCGAGGTTCAGGGAATGGGAGTGCAGCAGGTTCGCGGCCAGCGACACCACCACGACGGCGCAGCAGACCAGCCAGAGGCGGTGCCGCGGCGTCCGGACGGCGAGGCCCAGAGCCAGGCCGGAGGCGGGCCACCACACGGCGGCCACAGCCTCAGCGGGTCGGGTCCACTCGGAGAACCAGGTCAGCACGAAGATGCCCATCAGGGTCGCCACGACCAGCACGGTGGGAGAGAGCCGCGGCTGCGGGGTCGGCGGGACTGGCGTGACCACGGGGGTGAGCGGCTCGGCAGAATCCAGCCTGGCCGGAGGCTGTTCAGCCTGGGGTTCAGGATCCCGCAGACGTGGTTCGAGCGTGTCGACAGCGCGGCCCGTGCTGGGGCTCATCGCAGGCTCGCAGCCTGAACGGGCCCCGTGGGCCTGGCGGGCACCAGGTGGCGTGCGGTGCTCATGATCTCCTCGGGGGGCTTGAGGAACGGACCAATCCTCTCGCAGCGAGGCGGTGCTCCGCTGTCGCCCATAGGGGGTCTGTTTCCGCCTCGCGAGCCCGGGCCAGCCGGCCTCGTCCGGGTGTGGTTACCCGGCGACAGCGACGCGTTCGGCGTCGCCTTCCTGGATCGGCCCGGAGCCGGTCACCGGAGTGAAGTTCCACATCGTGCGGTGGCGCAACGCGAGCACTCCGGGAACCAGCAGGCCGATCGCGGCACCGAGGAAGAGCCAGGTGACCGACAGCTGCAGGACGGCGCCCGCGACCACCTGCGAGACGGGCGCGAGGCCGTACATGGACAGCATCAGCAGTGCCATCACCCGTCCGACGAGGTGGCGGGGCGACATCCGCTGCAGCATCGTGATCACGGTGATCGCGAGGTACCCGTTGGCGACGCCACCGATCACCATCACCAGGACGGACACCCAGGTGGAGCCCGCAAGGGCGAGGGTGGAGTAGACGATCCCGAGCAGGGGGAAGATGGCCACGCCGACCCAGCCGATCACGCGGGTGCTCGGACGCGTGGACCCGGCGATTCCCATCCCGATCAGGTTGCCGAGGGCGTAGCCGGACAGGATCATGCCGAAGGCGGCCGCGCCTTCGCTGAACCGGGTGGACGCCAGCACCGGCAGCCCCACCAGGAGCGGCCCGGTGAGCAGGAAATTCGCCAGGGCGATGATGATCACCATGATCCGGATGCTGTCGTGGCGCCACACGAAGCGGAGGCCCTCAGCGACGTCGTGGAGCGGATGGTGCTCGGAGCCGAAGCCTTTCAGCGGACGCATTCGCCACAGTGTGACCGCGCCGACGGCGAAGGTGAGTGCATCCACCCCGAAGGCAACCGCGATGCCCGTCATGGTTCCGCTCTGCCCGACCTGCCCGCGCGCCATGAGCGCGATCACGGTGCCCGCCAACGCCGGACCGAAGAACTGCGCGGCCTGGTCTGCGATCATCATCAGCGAGTTGCCTCCGGCGAGCTCCTCCTCCCGCAGGACGCGGGGGAGCGTGGCCTCGGCCGCGGGCAGGAAGAAGCCCGAGATGGTGCCGAAGGCGATCGCCAGTGCGTAGACCATCCACAGCTGCACCTGGTCGGCCGCGACGGCGACCACGATGAGCACGGTGATCGCCAGCCGGACCAGGTCGGCGCCGAGCATGAGCAGTCGCGGCGAGATGCGGTCCGCTACCGCGCCGCCGACGAGCATCAGGACGGCCCGTGGCAGTCCAGCCATGGCGAGCACCAGGCCCAGTTGCAGCGGGTCGCCCGTGAGGGCGAGGACGAGCCAGGGCAGGGCGACCAGGTGGAACTGGTCGCCGAGGTGGCTGACCGCCTGGCCCAGCCACAGGTAGCGGTAGTCACGGTTCTTCAGGGTCTGGAGCATGGTGGGATCCGGGTTCACTGGTGCGTGGAGGGGGATGGGGAGGCGGGCGGAGGAACGAGCGTCCCTGCGTCATGACCGGCGATCAGGCCGTTGACCAGGGCGCGGACGGTGGCTTCGAATTCGGCTTCCTGGCCCAGGTAGCTGCCCTCGGCGAGGAGGCGGCGCAGGTGGGGGAAGTCCTCCACGGGCAGGTCGGCGAAGGGTTCGGTGCCGGCGTGGGGGCCCGTGAGGTGGGCGGTGTGGATGCTGGTCATGCCGATCACGGTCTGCCCGAGCCCGTCCACCGCGAGCAGCGCCTCGACGGTCGAGAAGCCCGCGTCGTAGAGGATGCCGAGGATCACCTCGATGGAGGCCAACTGGGCCGTCGTCCGCATGGAGCGCGCAACAAGCAGCGGCAGCGCACGCGGGTGGACCAGGAGCGCGCGACGGAAGGCGATCGCCGCGGCGAACAGCCGCACCGCGGGCGGTTCGGACGGATCGTCGGCAGAGAGGTCGATGCCCGACATGATCTCGTCGACGATCAGGCTGTGCAGCGCGTCCTTGCTCTGCACGTGGTAGTACAGCGTGCTCGGGTCGACCCCGAGCCGGCTGCCCAGGCTGCGCATGCTGTGCCCGTCCAGCCCGGTCTCGTCGATCAGCGCGAGTGCCGCGGTGACGATCTGGTTCACGGTCAGGCTGTCTCGTCCGGGGTGGCGGGGCGACATCTCTGCTCCTTTGTCCAACGGTGTTGGATAGAGGTTATCCAACGCCGTTGGATTGTGCAAGCAGTGATCGGATCCGGGCCTTGGCGAATCGCCCGCGGGACCGGGTCGGGAGCGCAATAATCGACCTGCCGCGACCGGCGAGCGCCCCTGGCCGGGCGCGGCCGGCCACGCGGGGTCCGCGCCGCCACAGAGAGGTGGAGATGAGCGTCACGACGGAAGCGCCGATCACCCGCCACACCCGCACGTGGCAGGCATGGACGCTCGCCGGGGTCGAGCTGTTTGTGGCTTACCAGGCCGGCTACGGCGGGATCGGCCTGATCACCGACACCTGGAACCTTCCCTCGGAGTGGCTGGTGCGGACGCCGTTCACCACCTGGGTCGGCCCGGGATGGCTGCTGCTCCTTCTGGTCGGGTTGCCGCAGGTGCTTGCCGCGATCCCCGTCCTCGCGCTGCCGGGCCGTCCGCGACTCGGCGTCCTGGCAGGTTTCCTCGCGGGGATCTCGCTCCTGGTCTGGATCGCCGTCCAGCTCGCGGTGCTGCAGGTCTACTTCTTCCTGCAGCCGGTGATCGCCGTGATCGGGCTGATCGAGATCGGCCTCGCGTACTGGTGGCGCCGCCGGCTCGGCACCGCCGCGGTCGCGACACCCCGCGAATAGCCACCCGGTCGGACGGTGCTCGCCGGCTCTGGGGCAAGGCTCGCCCGTCCCGGTCTTGTTCAAGATTCCCTGAGAACCGGGTCCGGAAGGTACTCCATCGGTCGCGGCGGCGTCTGACGGGTGACGAGCGGGTCGAGGTGACCCGCAACGACCAGGAGGTACCGAGATGGCTACCCTGCCCGTCTTCCAGACGACCGGCGGCCGACCGGGCGACATCGACGTCGAGCGGCTGGCTCACACGACCCTTGGCGGCGGCGAGCTGAAGGTCGAATCGAACCAGTCGAGGACGACCGTCCGCGGTCCGGACGTGATGATCGATCTCGACCACGCGCGCGGAGGTCTGTGGGCCGGCGACACCGCTCGAAGGTGGAGCGCCGGCGCCGTGGAACTGCCGATGCGGTCCGTGGGCCGGATCGCGCGCGCGGCGCTCACGGGCGCCAACGTGCTGCCCAGGCTGGGCTCGGCCTTTCGGTACGCCCGGCCGAGGGTGATGCGCGCCCAGACCGTCACCGAGCAGGATGGACGGCGGACGGTGGCTGCGGGCGAGGCCACCTACACCCAGGAGATCGTCGTCGACGTGTCCGGGAATCGAGGGGTGAAGGCCGATGTGTTGCCCTTCTTCGGCGGCGGTGCACGGTTCGCGGCGACGATCGGCGCGGGAGGTCATGTCGTGGGCGTGCGGGGGACCTGGCGTGACGCGGTCCAGGCCGACGAACGGAAGGTGCTCGCCGTGCGGGAGGCGATGGAGGCCGCCGGGGTGACGCCCGGTGACGACATGCGGGTCACCGGCTCCACCCTCGGGTACTACGCCGCGCCGCCGTTCGTGGCGCAGGACCTTGCCTTCCCGGTGTATGCCGTGACCGCGGAGGTTCGTGCGGGAGACCGGTGGGTGCCGTCCCGGGTGCAACTGGTGCCGGCCACCGATATCGGTGAGATCGGCGTGCGTGAGTCGCCGACCCGGCCCAGGGCTGACCGGGTGCCGTGGGTCGCGCCGGCGCCGGTTCTGCGGCCAGGGGAGGCGCTGCCGTCCGGGCTGTCGGTGAGCGCCGCGGTGCTGCGCACGCGCGGGTTGTCCCCCGAGGACCTCCTGTTCAGGGACGTTTCCGGCAAGATCTTCCTGAAGCCCGGCCTTTCCGGTCTCGATCTCGGCGCGATCTTCGAGGCGCTGCGTCCGCGCTCGTTCGGCACGTCGTGGATCGGCTCGCTGGGCGGGCTCGGTGGCAGCCAGGCGAACGCCCAGGGCTTCGTCGACCAGATGGCGGCCGAGGGGTGGCAGCGCCGGTTCAACTGGGGCAACGCCGCGGCGTGGAAGTCCGACTGGACCGTCCACGACGACGACTGGGTGGACGACGTGGACTTCGTGTTCTACACCGGTCACGCGGGTCCGGACGGCTGGATGCTCGCCACCAACGGCGTGGGGGACTGGATCAACCACTCCGAGGTCGGGTCGGTCGCGAACGTGCCGAGTGACCTGTGGGGACAGGACAACCTGGAATGGGTCGTGATCGCGGCGTGCGGTCCGCTCGAGGACGACGTGATCAACGGCGGCGGGAACGTCCACAGTCGCTGGATCGGCGCCTTCGACGGCCTGCACCTGCTGCTCGGCTACGCGGCGGTGACCTTCGACAACACCGAGGAGGGACGCCGGGTGGCGCTGTACGCGCGGCAGGGGATGACGATGCGTCAGGCGTGGTTCCGCACCGCGGAGGAGATCCAGCCCTCGACGAACGGCTATGACGATCCCTACGGGCCCGACGTGTATGCCGCCGCGATGTGGGTGGGGAACGCAACCGCCAACAATGCCGACGACCATCTGTGGGGTCACGGCTCGGTCGGCCCCGACATCCGCAACCATACGTACTCGGTGGCGCACTTCACGCCCTGCTGAGCGTCGGTCCGGGGGTGGGCGAGCGGTCCTTGCGAAGCCGGGGGACGGCGCGGCGGTAGCATCGGGGTCATCCCGGTGCCGCGCGCCGCCCTTCGGCGGTGTGGCTGTGCCGTGCCTGAGCTGAGAAGGATCGATGCCGGATACCGCCGTTGCCACCACGCTGCCCAACTACCCGATCGACCTGCGGCTGGTCGTGACCGACCTCGACGGGACGCTGCTGGACGGGGAGGGTCGGATCCCGGATCGGTTATGGAGCGTGCTGCCGAGACTCCAGGAGCGCGGGATCCTGCTGGCTCCCGCGAGTGGCCGCCAGTACGCGACGCTGCGCCGGCTGTTCGCCCGCAACGCCGAGGGGATGGCGTTCATCGCGGAGAACGGGACGCTGGTGGTGCTGGACGGCACGGAACTCAGCTGCACGCCGCTCGAGCCGGAGTTCGCCTTCGAGTTGGTGCGCTTGGTCCGGCAACTGGTCGGGGAGGGGCACGACCTCGGCCTGATCTGGTGCGGACGCGAAGCGGCCTATGTCGAGCGGACCGATCCGGCCTTCGTCGCGGAGGTGGCGAAGTACTACTCGGCGCTGGTGCCGGTGGAGGATCTGCTGCAGGTGGATGAGGCCGCGATCAAGTGCGCCGTCTTCGACTTCGGGCAGGCGGAGGACGGCGCCGCGCGGCTGCTCGCCGAGCGCTGTGCCCCGCACCAGGTCGTCACGTCGAGTGAGCACTGGGTGGACGTCATGAGCGCGGACGCCAACAAGGGGTCGGCGCTGGGGTCGCTGCAGCGGGAGCTCGGCATCACGCCGGAGCAGACGGTCGTGTTCGGCGACTACCTGAACGACCTGGAGATGCTCGCGGAAGCACCGCACTCCTTCGCGATGGCCAACGCCCACCCCGACGTGATCGAGGTGGCCCGCTTCGTGGCGCCGGCGAACGACGAGCACGGGGTGGTGCAGGTGCTGGAGCGGCTGCTGGAGGCGTCCGAGCCCGCGGCGTGATCACCTCGCCCGGCCAGCCGGACGCCCTGCAGCCGGACGCCCGACAGCGCCGGCGGCATACTGGGTGACCGTGCCCGAACCGAGCGCTGCCGCGCCGCCGAGTGGTCCGTCCCGAATTCCCCGCGAGATCTGGGTGCTGATCACCGCGGCGTTCGTGATCGCCGTCGGGTACGGCCTGATCACCCCGGTGCTTCCGTCCTTCGCGCAGAGCTTCGGGGTGGGCGCCTTCGCGTCCAGCGTGGTGGTCAGCGCGTTCGCGTTCTTCCGTCTCGTGTTCGCGCCGGCGGGTGGGCGGCTGATCGCCCGGCTGGGTGAGCGGCCGGTGTACCTCACGGGCCTGGTCGTCGTCGCGGTGTCGACCGGGGCAACGGCGTTCGCCCAGGACTACTGGCAGCTCCTGCTGTTCCGGGGTGTGGGCGGGATCGGGTCGACGATGTTCACGGTCTCCGCGATCGCGCTCCTGGTTCGCCTGGCGCCGGCGACCATCCGGGCCCGGGTCACTGCGGCGTACGCGAGCGCCTTCCTGTTCGGCGGGATCGGCGGGCCGGTGATCGGTGGCCTGCTGGGCAGTCTGGGCCTTCGAGTGCCGTTCCTCGTCTACGCGGTCACGCTGCTGATCGCGGCAGGCATCGTTGCGGTGTTCCTGCGGCGCGCGTCCCTGCGTCCGGAGCCGGGCAGCCCGGTGCTCGCCGCCGTGACGGTGCGCGAGGCATGGGGTGACAGCGCGTATCGGGCGGCGTTCGGCTCCGGATTCGCCAATGGTTGGTCCAACTTCGGGGTGCGCAACGCGATCGTGCCGTTGTTCGCCGCCGCGGTGATCGCGACGCAACCCTGGGCGGCGGGGGTCGCGCTCGCGGTGTTCGCCGTGGGGAACGCGGTGGGGCTTGCCGTCGCGGGACGCCGTTCGGATCGTGCGGGCCGCAAGCCGTTCATCGTGGCTGGACTGGTCGTGTCCGGCCTGGCCACGGCCGCGACCGGGCTGGCGCAGAGCCTGCCGCTGCTGCTGATCCTCTCTGTGGTCGCCGGGATTGGCGCGGGCGCGCTGAACCCGACCCAGCAGGCATCGGTGGCCGACGTCGTGGGCCGCGAGCGCAACGGCGGCCCTGCGCTCGCGGCGTTCCAGATGTCGCAGGACCTCGGGACGATCGTCGGTCCGGTCATCGCGGGGTTGCTCGTCGACCACGGCAGCTACGGGCTGGCATTCGCAGGGACGGGTGCGATCACAGTCCTGGCGGCCGTGCCGTGGCTCCGCGCGCGCGAGACCCACAGGGTGCAGGGGCGCGCCGGGGAGTGACATCCGGCGTGCGCGAAGGCGTGGGAGTGACCTAGATATGGTATGCCAAGCTACCTTGCGCGACATAGTAGCTGGCAATACCATAGAGCTGTGCCGAACGAGAAGGACTGGTGCGCACGGAGCCTGCCCGGAGGGCCGTGGGGTGGAGCTCGAGGAAGACATGAGGAATGGCGATGAATGAAACCGGCGTCGCATGGCGACGGGTGGGACTGTTCTACGGGATCGCGTTCGGCGGTGCCGTGCTGGTGGCGCTGCTGATCTGGGTGGGACGCGACCTGATGGGTGGGGGTCCAGTCCTCGGCCTGGTCCTGACGGCCGTGCTGTACATGACGCTGCCGATCGTGGCGGGGCTGATCACCGAGCGGGTGGCGTGCAGGCGTCCGCTGATCGCCGATGAGTGGCACGCGTTGCGGCACCACTTCTGGCGCACTTACGGACGTAGTGCGCTGGTTGGCGTCGTTGCGGTGGTGGCCATCGTCGCGCTGGGATTCGCCGCGACCTGGCTGGCCGGGATGATGGGCGTGCCGGGGGCCGGCCATTTCGCGACGAACGCGGACGAACTGCTGGGGCGCCTTCGCCAACTCAACCCGACCTTGTCGGCGGACAGCGTCCCGCCGCTCCCGGTGCTGCTGGGGGTGACCATGCTGCAGGGCCTGGCTGCCGGGCTCACGGTGAACGGACTGTTCGCGTTCGGTGAGGAGTACGGCTGGCGCGGCGTGCTGGCCGACGAACTGCGTCCGCTCGGGCTGGCGCGAGCGTCGCTGCTGACCGGCGTCCTGTGGGGGCTGTGGCACGCGCCGATCATCGTCCTCGGCCACAACTACGGCACACAGTGGGCGTGGGGCATCCCGGTCATGGTGATGTGGACGGTGCCGATGTCGTTCCTGCTCACCTGGGCTCGCGAGCGCACCGGATCGGTGCTGGCGCCGGCCATCCTGCACGGTGCCGTGAACGGCGTGGTCGGGGTGTTCACCCTCGCCCTCGTGAACGCCAACGTGCTGATCGGACTGCCGGCGGGCATCGTCTTCGGTGTCACCGTGGCTGTTCTCGCCCTTGTCGTGTGGCGGCTCCCGACGGGTCGGGGGCGGAGGGACGCGTCCGCGGTCGAGGAGCCGCTCGTTGAGGTGGATGCAGCCGTCCCGCCCCAGACGTCCGAGCGCTGAGGCTTCCTGGGGACGGGGGCGCACCGTACGCATCGTGTCCGGCCGACTCTTCGGACTCGTCACTGCGTTGGTCCTGGTGACGCCGGCCGGCAAACCCTACGGCACAGGTGTACGCTACTTCTCAAAGTCATGAAGTCAAGGAGTCTGCGTGCCCGTCCCGCTGCACGAAGCCAAGGCAGAGCTCTTCCGCAACATCGGCCACCCGATCCGGATCCGCGTCCTTGAGCTGCTCTGCGAACGCGAGCACGCCGTCCACGAGCTGCTCGCGATCATCGAAGTCGAGCCCAGCACGCTCTCGATGCAGCTCGGAGTCCTCCGGCGGGCCGGCATCGTTCGTCAACGGCGCGTCGGGGGCGAGGTCCTCTACGCGCTGATGGTCCCCTCGGTCAGGGAACTGCTGGCTGCGGCCCGCACCACCCTCGGCCTGCTGCTCGCCGACCAGGCCCAGCTGCAGGCCGACCTCGACGAAGAGGCGAGCGCGGACGCCGAAGGCATCGCGTGAGCACCAGCGGCCTGCTGAGGCTGATCGCCCGCACCGGACGGGTGGCCGAACCGCTCGACGCGACGACCGACCACGGCCTCCAGGTCCGAGAGGGGTTCCAGCCGCCTCGCGCCCTGCGTGGCAGCGTGCAGGTGCGCCATGTCGACGCCGGCTCCTGCAACGGCTGTGAGGTCGAGATCGGCGCCGCCTTCGGCCCGGTCTACGACGCCGAGCGGATCGGCGCCCGGCTGGTCGCGTCTCCCCGGCACGCCGACGTGGTCGCCGTCACAGGGGTGGTGACCCAGAACATGGCCGAGCCCCTGGTCAACACCATCGACGCCGCCCCCAACCCGCGCGTGATCGTCTCCATCGGGGACTGCACCCGGGGGTGCGGGCTGTTCGCCGGCTCGTACGCGGTTGCCGGTTCGGTGGACGATTTCGTGGACGTCGACGTCCACGTGCCCGGCTGCCCGCCCGCACCGGAGGCGATCATCGCCGCACTGCGCGCGGTGACCGGCCGATGACCCCACTCGCCCTCGCGTTCAACCTCGTCGACGCCGGCCTGCTCGCCCAGCTCCTGCTCGGGGCGCTCGCCGTCGTCGCGGCGGTGACCGTGCCCGCCCGGCTTCGGAACGTCCTGTCCGGCTCGCTGATCTCTGTTGCCGGGGTCGCCGCGGCGGTCACGGGGACGGCAGCACTGCTCGGCGCCGTCGGTACCGGCCTGCGGATCCCCGTCGCGCTCCCGCTCGCGGCGCCGTTCGAGCCGCTGCTGCTCGCTCCCGACAGGCTCGGCGGGCTGTTCATGGCACTCGCAGGCGCCGTTGTCGCCCTCGCAGCCCTCTTCGGCATCGGCTACGCCCACGGCCCCGCGGCATCCCGGACCGGGTGGACGGCGTTCGCCGTCTTCGCGCTCGGCATGCAACTGGTGCCGGCCGCAGCCGACGCGATCACCTTCCTGCTGGCCTGGGAGCTGATGGCGGGCGGCTCGACGGTGCTGCTGCTCGCCGACCACGCGAGCCGGGGGCAGGTGCGGCGCGCGACGATCTGGTACGCGGTGATGACCCACCTGAGCTTCCTGTTCCTCCTTGCCGGATTCGGCGTCCTCGCCGCGGCCACGGGGGGCACCTCTTGGGCAACGATGGCCGGCGGGGCTGTCGCCGCACCGGTGGCGACCCTCGCCTTCGTCCTGCTGCTCGCCGGTCTCGCCACCAAGGCGGGCCTCTTGCCGGTGCACGTCTGGCTTCCCCGGGCGCACCCCGAGGCGCCCAGTCACATGTCCGCGGCGATGAGTGCGGCGATGGTGAAGATGGGCGTCTACGGCGTCCTGCTGCTCACGCTCCGGCTGCTGCCCGACGGGCCGCGGTGGTGGGCGATCGTCCTGATCGCGCTCGGGGCCGGTTCGGCGCTCTACGGCATCCTGCAGGCCTCCGTCCAGGCCGACCTGAAGAAGCTGCTCGCCTACTCCACGACCGAGAACGTCGGCCTGATCACCACCGCGATCGGCGTCGGGCTGCTTCTGCGGAGCTCGTCCCAGTTCGCCGTCGCCGGCGTCGCACTGGTCGCGGCACTCCTGCTGGCCGTCAGCCACGCTGCGTTCAAGTCCGTCCTGTTCCTCGGCGCCGGCTCTGTGCTGCACGCCACCGGTGAGCGCGACCTCGACCTGCTCGGTGGGCTCGCCGCGCGGATGCCCTGGACGTCGGTGTCCTTCGGCGTCGGCGCGCTCGGTGCCGCAGCCCTGCCGGTGACCTCGGGCTTCGTCGCGGAGTGGGCGCTGCTGCAGTCGCTGATCCACGTGGACGCGCGTGCCGACCGCCTGCTGGCCATCGTCATCCCGATCACGATGGGTGTCGTCGCCCTCACCGTGGGCCTCGGGCTGCTCACCTTCGTCAAGGCGTACGGCATCGGCTTCCTCGCCCGTCCCCGCACTCCGGCGGCAGCCGGGGCCCACGAGGCCGGGCCGGCGATGCGCGCCGCCCTGGTGCTCGGGGCCGTGCTGGTCGTCGGGCTCGGGCTGGTTCCCGGCCCCTTGTCGCAGGCTCTTGCCGGAGCAATCTCGGCAGGGGGAGTGTCCACCACCGGCGGTGCAGGCCTGCTGCTCGAGGCTGCGGACGCGGTCCTCAACCCGGTCGCGCTGACCCTGCTCACCCTCGCGATCCTGGTTCCGTTGGTGGCGCTGAACGGCGTCCTCGCCCGCCGGCATCCGCGCAGGGACGTCGAGCTGGCCTGGGGCTGCGGCGGTGAACGGACCAGCCCGCGCATGGAGTACAACGCCACCAGCTACTCCGAGCCGTTGGTCCGGGTGTTCCGCTCCTCCCTGCAGGCCCGCCAGCTGGTCGACGTCGTCCACCACGAGGACGCGCCCCTGCTGGTCGAACAGATGACGTTCACCCAGGAGACCGGCGACGTGATCGAGGACCGCCTCTACCTGCCGGCCACCCGCTGGGCCGGCCGCCTGGGCGACCTCGCCCGCACCGTCCAGAACGGCAGCATCCACCGCTACGTCGGCTTCTCGTTCGCTGCGCTCGTCCTCGTGCTCGTGCTGGTGGCGCTGCGATGATCGATTCCGTCGTGGTGGTCGTGGTCCAGCTGGTGCTCGCTGTCGCGGTGACGCCCGTGCTGATCGGCGTGATGCGCACCACCCGCGCCCGGCTGGAGGGCCGGTTCGGCGGCGGTGTCTGGCAGCCGTGGCGCGACGTGCGCAAGCTCATGGCGAAGGAACCCACCCGCGCACCGGGATCCACCCCGGTGCTCACCGTCGCCCCGATCCTGCTGATGGCCTCGAGCCTCGTGCTGTGCGCACTGATCCCGCTGGCCAGCACGCTGGCGCTGGAGAGCGTGCCCGGCGACCTGTTTGTCGTCGTCTCCGTCCTGCTGCTCGGGACGGTGGCGCTCGCCCTTCTGGGCCTGGAGTCGGGCACGGCCTTCGGCGGCATGGGCTCCAGCCGGCACATGGTGATCGCAGCCCTCGTCGAGCCGACCGTGCTGCTCAGTATCTACGCGCTGAGCGTCCCGGCAGGCACCTCCGCGCTCGCCGCGATCGTGCAGGCGCGTCGCGCCGACCCGGCATCCCTGCTGAACCCGGTGAGCCTGCTCGCGATCTTCGCCCTCGTCGTCGTGGTGATCGCAGAGACGGGACGGCTGCCGGTCGACAACCCCTCCACGCACCTGGAGCTGACCATGATCCATGAGGCGATGATCCTGGAGAGCGGCGGGCGCGACCTCGGTTGGCTCGAGCTCGGCTCCTGGCTGCGCCTCACCGCGCTGCTGGGCCTGGTGGCCAACCTCGCCCTGCCTCTGGGGATCGGGCAGGACGCGGCACCGCTCACCCTGGTCGTCGGGATCGCGGCGGTCACCGTCAAGGTGCTCGTCCTCGGGGCGGCGCTGGCCGCGGCTGAGGTGTTCATCGCGAAGCTCCGGCTCTTCCGGGTGCCCGAGTTGTTGGCAGGTTCCTTCGTGCTGGCGTTCCTTTCGGTGAGCGCCTCCTACCTGGTGTTCTGAAAGGAGGCCGCTGATGTCGATCCAGACCTACCAGCAACTGCTCGCGACGACGACCGGGCTGCTGCTGCTCACGGCCGTCCTCCAGGTGTGGGGCCGCTCGATCGTCCGGGCGATCGGGTTGCTGGTGCTCCAAGGCATCGCGCTCGCCGGGCTCGTGCTCACCGTCGGCCTGTACGCCGGCGAGGACTCCGCGTGGGTCGTCGCCGGGCTGCTGCTGGTGGTGAAGGCGGTGATCATGCCGTGGGCGATGCTCCGCTCCGCCCGGTTGATCGGGGTGACCCGTGAGCACTCGTCCCGGGTGAACGCTGCGGTCGAACTGATCGGGGCAGCCGGGCTCACCCTGCTGGCGTACGCGGTCAGCGGGCCGATCCTCGGCAACCACAGCGACCTGGCCGCGCAGGCCGTCCCGGTCGGCTTCTCGCTCGTGCTGCTCGGCTTCTGGCAGCTGCTGGTTCGCGGCTCAGCGATCACCCAGCTGGTCGGCTTCCTGATGCTCGACAACGGGATCGCAACCATCTCCTTCCTCACCTTCGGCGGGCTGCCCCTGGTGGTCGAGCTCGGGGCGACGCTCGACGTGCTGCTCGTCGTCTTGATCCTCGGAGTGCTGATGGTCCGGATGCAGGCGGAACAGGGCCACATCGACATCTCCGAGCTGAGGGAGTTGCGCGACTGATGGCCATCCTGATCTGGGTTCCCCTGGTCCTGCCGCTGCTGCTTGCAGCGGTCAGCATCGTGCTGCGTAGCCGCGCCTGGACGCTCTGGCTGCCGGTCAGCGCCGCCGCCGTCCTGCTGGGCGTGGGCGTGACACTGGTCGTTTCCGTGAGCAGCGGTGGGCCACTGGTCACCGCCGGCGGCCTGATCAGGGTGGACGCCCTGAGCGCCTGGATGCTCACCGTCGTCGGAGCCGTGGCCGTGGTCGCCCTGTGGGGCGGGATCCCGCACCGGACCCACCGCAACCGCAACATCGGCTCGTTCGCCAGCCTGCTGTGCCTGTTCCTCTCCGCGATGAGCCTCGCCGTCGTCGCCGACAACCTCGGCCTGATGTGGGTCGCGGTCGAGCTGACCACCATCACGACGGCCTTCCTCGTCGGGTCCCGTGGTGGCCGCGGTGCCCTCGAGGCTGCCTGGAAGTACGTGGTGCTCGGCTCGGTCGGCGTCGCGATCGCCTTCCTCGGCCTCATCCTGTTGTCGGCGGCGAGCCGGACGACGGGGGAGCCCACGCTGTCGTGGGTTGCCCTGCTGGCACACGCCGGCGGCCTCGACCCGACGCTCGCCCGTGCGGGCGCGGCGCTCGCCGTCCTCGGCTTCGCCACCAAGGCGGGCCTGGCGCCGGTCCACTCCTGGCTTCCGGACGCGCACAGCCAGGCGCCCGCGACGGTCAGCGGGCTGATGTCCGGCGTCCTGCTCTCGGTGGCCTTCTACGCCATCCTCCGCGTCCAGGCGATCGCGGACGCAGCGCTCGGCCCCGAGCTGATGCGCGGCCTGCTCACCGCCGCCGGCCTGCTCTCCCTCGCCGTCACCGCGGGACTGGTGATCACGCAGAAGGACTTCAAGCGGCTGCTGGCCTACAGCAGCATCGAACACATGGGCCTGCTGGCGCTCGGAGCGGCAGCAGGCGGCCCGTTGGCGCTCGCGGCCGTCCTGCTGCACATGCTGGGCCACGGCCTGGTCAAGTCGTCGATGTTCGTGCTGGCCGGACGCATCCTCGGGTACACCGGCAGCCACGACATCGCCGACGTCCGCAACCTGCTGCGGCGCCGTCCCGACCTTGGCGGCCCGTTCCTGCTCGGAGCTGCGGCACTGCTGGGCTTCCCGCCGTTCGTGACTTTCTTCACCGAGGTCGCCATCATCGTCGCCGGCTTCCAGCGGGGCCTCGGCTGGCAGATGCTCCTGGCCTGCGCCCTGCTGCTGGTCGTCTTCGCGGGCATCGCCCGCAACGTGCTGGCGATGACCGTCGGCGCCGATCCCGATCCGGACGCCGCGCGCACCTCTCCCGCGCCTCCGGACCTGCCGGCTCGCTTCCGCCAGATCCCGATCGGGATCGCCCTGGGCGTCACCGCGGTGATCGGCTTCGCCGCCTGGCCGTTGGCCGCCCCGCTGCTCGACGCCGTCACCGCCCTGGGTGGTGCGCGATGAGCCGTCTGAACGCACCCGAGGTGCTGCAGGCCACGCGCGAGACGCTGGCCGGCACCGTCGCAGCGCAACTCGCCCGAGGCTTCCGGCTGGCCCTCGTCGCGGCCCACGAGGACGGACCGGTCGGGCCCGAGGCGGGCTTCCGGATCGTGTACGTCCTGCTCGGCACCGCCGGCGAGCGGGTGGAGGTGGTCGTCGAGATTCCCCGGGACGACGCCTGGCTGCCCACCCTTGCGGGCATCTCCTACCCGGCCGGCCGCTTCGAGCGTGAGATGCGTGGCCTGTACGGCATCGTTCCCCGGGACCATCCGCAGCCCTATCGGCTGGTGCGCCACGGGCATTGGCCGACCAGCTTCCACCCGATGCTCTCCGACGCGGACCCGAATCCGGACTTCACCGCGCGGGCCGGCTTCCCGTTCGCCGAGGTGACGGGCAAGGGTGTCTATGAAATCCCGGTGGGTCCGGTGCACGCCGGGCTGATTGAGCCGGGTCACTTCCGGTTCTCTGTCGTCGGGGAGACGATCGTGCGGATGTACCAGCGGCTCTACTTCGTCCATCGCGGCGTGGAGAAGCTGTTCCAGGGACGGCAGGTGGCCGACGGGATCGCCCTCGCCGAACGGATCAGCGGCGACACCGCCGTCGGGCACAGCCTCGCCTACGTGATGGCTGTCGAGGACGCGCTCGGGGTGGACGTGCCCGAACGGGACCGTCTGGTCCGGGCGCTGCTGCTGGAGTGCGAGCGGCTCTACAACCACGTCAACGACCTGGGCGCGATCGTCAACGACGCCGGCTTCGGCATCGTCAACCAGCACGCCGGACGCCTGCGCGAGTCGCTGCTGCGGCACAACGCGAGGCTCACCGGCCACCGGCTGCTGCGGGGAGCGATCCGGCTCGGTGGAGCCGACCTGCTCGCCGCGCCAGACCTCGACCTGATCGACGGCGTCGCCGAGGAGGCGGCCGAGTTGGCCGCGATCTCGACCGGGCACCCGATGGTCGCGAACCGGCTGAACACGACCGCGGTCCTTCCGGCCGGGCAGGCACGGGGCTTCGGCGTGCTCGGCTACGTCGCCCGGGCGTCCGGGATTGCCGTTGACGCGCGGGCCGACCAGCCGTTCGTCGATCTCGGGGAGGCCTTCCGGGTTGTCACTGCGGAGACCGGCGACGTCCGGGCGCGCTTCGACGTGAGGGTGGGGGAGATCGCGGTCGCCGCAGCGCTCGTCGCGGACCTGGGCGCGAGGATCTCCGCCCTCGAGGCGACCACGGCCCCGACGGTGCCTGGCGGGACGGGTGCAGGACTCGGTGTTGTCGAGGCCTGGCGCGGCACGTTGGTGCACCGGGTGGAGGTCGGGGCGGGGGGAGTCCTGACCCGGGTGAAGGTGGTCGACCCGTCGTTCCACACCTGGCCGGCGTTGGGAATCGCGCTCGCGGACACGATCGTCCCCGACTTCCCGCTGGCCAACAAGAGCTTCAACTGCTCCTATGCCGGGAACGACCTCTGAGGCCTCACCGGCCCCAGAGCGTCGGCCGGGCGATCCTCGGACCACTTCGAGGCGACACCATCGGACCGCTCGCGCACGACCCGGCACTGCCTCGCCATCGGCTACCGCAACACGGTCACCGACAGCCGGAAGCAGGGCAGCTGCGCCGTTCGCGCACCTCGCCGATGCGCCGAAGGCGGGCATCGAGTCGTAGCCGGGCGACTCATCCAGAGCAATCCGCGTATCCGTGGACAAGACGCGGACCGGACTGTTCGCCGGTGGCAATTGTTGGCACACTCTGCACCAGAGCCAGTGAGGGAACGTCGGGTCGCCGCAGAAGCCGCCCCGAGCGATGTGGGGGGACTGGAATGGCATCGACGCGTCGATTGTTCGTTTTTCTGCGGCCACAGGCCCGGCCGCGGAGCCGTCGCGGACGCCGCTGGTCGATGGCGCTGGTCTTCCTCGCGGTCGTGATCGGCCTACCCGCTCTCGGTGCCGCGCCGGCCCGCGCGGTGAGCCCTTCTGCCTACTCCTGGGTTCTGACCGGCGGGTCCGTACAACCCGCGTACCAACCGCTACTCAACCGCGTGCAGACCGCGTCGGGCGTTGCAGTTCTGGCTGCAGGTGGCCAGGCCAACGACGGGTACACAGACGCCACCTGGCTCTACGACCCGGCGGCCGAACTGTGGACGGAGAGCGCGCCCATGGGTCAAGCGCGTTACCTCGGTGATTCCACGGTGCTGAACGACGGGCGGGTTCTCGTGGCCGGGGGCGACCGCGCGAAGATGGGCTGGGCAGAACCCACGTTCCAGCTCTACGACCCGAAGGCCGGCGTCTGGTCGGCCCCACGGGCCCTGCCGCACCTCATGCTTGAGGGCCTCTCTGCGACCAAACTGCTCGACGGACGCGTTCTCATCGCGGGCGGGGCGTTCAACACGGCGGCCACGCGGGAGGCCTACCTGTTCGACCCGGCCACGAACTCCCTCACTGCTACCGGGTTGATGAAGTACCCGCGGTACGGTCATGGCGCCACGCTGCTTCCGGACGGCCGGGTCTTCGTGGTGGGTGGTTACGGCACGGTGGGCTGGCAAGAGCCCGCTTCGACCTCCGCCGAGATCTACGACCCCGCCACAGGGACATGGAGCTCGGCCGCGTCCCCGCTGACGGTCAAGTGGCACCCGGTCAGGACGGAGTCTGGCCTGCCCGTGCTGCCCGACGGCAGGGTGATGGTGCTCGCCAGGGACGACTACACCCAGTACTCGGAGATCTACAACCCGGTATCGGACACGTGGTCGATGACCGTTCCGCCCGAGACGGGCCAGACCTCGATTCTTGCGAACCTCGGCGGCGGCCTTGTGGTGCAGACGGCCATCGGCGAGTCCACCCGTGCCACCCACTTCTTCATCAGTGCGACGGACACGTGGACGGTCGGCCCCAGAATGCCCGCCGCAAACCAGTTCGGTAGGGGAGTCGTCCTTCCGTCCGGCGATCTTCTGATCACGGGCGGCGCGGCGGACGACAATTCGAGCGCGCCAGCGCACGCCATGCTGCTCGCGCTGGATCCAGGCCGTCGTGACACGACGCCTCCCACGCTGACGGTGGAGGCCCCTGCCGACGGGGTGGAGGTCGACCAGGGAACGCCGTTGACGGCCAAATTCACCTGCACGGATCCGGTCGTTGCCGGCCAGGTGTCCTCGGGCATCTCCGGCTGTTCCGCAACGGTTTCGTACCACGGTCCCGATGACGTGAACTCCGTCACCGTGAGCAGCGGCGCCACGATCGACACGTCTCTGCTCGGCAGGCACCGGATGGATGTGATGGCCATCGACATGGCGGGCTACTCCGTCGAGCAGCGAGTGATCTACACCGTCGTGCAAGCGAGCCACGTCCCCTCAGCCATCTGGTCGGGTCGCCTGCTGACCAGCGACGGGGTACCCGCGTCCGGGGTGGACGTGTCACTGAGCGCGCTGTCGGCGGACGGAGTGTCGGTGTGCGGACGCGACGAGGTGTGCACGGTGTCGCGCACCGACGCGCAGGGACGCTTCTCGCTGACGGTGGAGGCACGCACGAACGACAACCCGATCAACTATCAGCTCCGGCTGGACCGGGTCGCCGGATCGGACGCCCGGGCGGGCGATGTGGTGCTGCCCGTGTTCAGTCTGGGGCAGGGCACGATCAGCGACCTGGTCGCCGACCGCTCGCAGGACATCACCCTGCCCGCGTTGCGGAAGGTCACCGTCCGGGTTCAGGACGCGGCCGGCGATCCCGTCGCCGACGCCGTGGTGCGACTGCCGAAGGTCGACCAGTCCGACGAGCCTCCGATGACCGATCTCTTCTGGTCTCCGGCCGCCGCACGTGCCGAGTCGGCTTCGACGCACACCGACGCGCAGGGCGAGGCCACCTTCTACGCCTTCGGGTCGTCGACGCCGCTGTACGTGGAGGCGAGGTTCCATGACGGTGAGGATCGGGCATTCAGCGCTTTCCGGTCCGTCACCGCCACGGACACCGATACCACGGTCGTGATCCGGCAGCCCGACGCGGTCACCTGGTCGGGCCAGGTGCTCACGACGGAGGGTGTGCCCGCGTCCGGGGTGGACGTGTCCGCAAGCGCACTGTCGCCGGACGGCCACCCGGTCTGTGGCACGGACGCACGCTGCGCGGTGTCCCGTACGGACGCGGACGGCCGGTTCGCCGTCACCGTGGAGGCACGGTCGGGTGACAACCCGGTCGACTACCGGATGGAGCTGGACCGGGCCGCGGACGCCGCGGCGCGTGCCGGCGAGGTGGTGCTGCCCGTGTTCCGTGTCGGGCTGGGTACGGTCACGGACTTCATGTCCGACCGCAGCCAGGACATCACGATGCCGTCGCTGGTGAAGGTCACGGTGCACACCGTCGACGCGGACGGCGCTGCGGTGGCGGGGGCGGAGCTGCGGTTGCCCGAGGTCGACCAGTCTGACGAGCCCCCGATCAGCGCGCTGTACTGGACGCCGGCCGCGGTGGACGGCGAGTCGGCGAGCACCCACACCGACGCGCAGGGCGAGGCGACGTTCTCCTCGCTCTCCTCCGCTGTGCCACTGGCGGTCGAGGCGAGGTTCCCGGTTCCCGGCGGTGGCACAGTGAGCAGCTTCCGCACCGTGGTCGCCGAGGCCGCGGACACGACGCTCACGATCACGGCGCCGCAGGCGGCGACCCTGTCGGGCCGCGTGCTCACCACGGACGGGGTGCCCGCCTCGGGTGTCGACGTGTCGCTGAGCGCGCTATCGGTCGACGGGCGGCCGCTCTGCGGTGACGGCCAGGTCTGTGCCGTGTCCCGCACCGACGCCCAGGGCGCGTTCGCGCTCACGGTCGAGGCGCGGTCGGACGAGAACCCGGTGGACTACGCGTTCAGCGTCGACCGGGTGGCGGGCGCGCAGGCCAGGGCGGGCGACGCCGTCCTGCCGGTCTTCCACCTGGGTCAGGGATCGATCAGTGACCTCGTCGGCGACCGGACACAGGACGTCACGCTGCCTGCGCTGGTGAAGGTTTCGACGCTGGTGCAGGATGCGCGGGGCGAGCCCGTTCGGGGCGTGGCGCTGCACCTGGGTGCGGTCGACCAGTCCGACGAGCCGCCGATGACGGCGCTGTACTGGTCTCCCGCCCCGGACGACGGTGAGTCGGCGTCGACCCTCAGCGACGCCGGGGGCCACGCGGCGTTCTACAGCTTCGGCTCGTCCACTCCGCTGCGAGTGTCGGCGGTGTTCTCCTCGGACGCGGGTGCAGTGAGTCTCTATCGCTCCGTGGTCGCCGACACCGACACGACCCTTGAGATCCAGGCGCCGGACGGATACTTCGGCGAGGCCGACACCGACGACGTGTCCGATGCGCTCGAGGACAAAGTTCCGTCGCTGTCCGGTACCGGCACCGGTGACGGCAACGGTGACGGTGTGCCGGACAGCGAGCAGCTGAACGTCGCGTCCCTGCCCGCCTACGGAACCACCGATGTCTACGTCACGATCGCAGCGCCGCAGGGCACCGCGTTGACGCACGTCGTCGCGGTCGATCCCGCGTCCGTGCCAGCACCACCGGCCGATGTCGCAGTGCCGAGGGCGCTCACCTCGTTCATGGTCACCGGCATTCCCGAGGGCACGCGCGACGAGACCGTTTCGATCTACGTCGACTCGACGGCGGGGCTCGAGGGATACGCCAAGTACGACCAGCAGACCGGTTGGACGCTCCTGCCCGACGACCGGGTCACGATCGTGGACGCTCACCGGATCGACATCACCCTCACCGACGGCGGGATCGGGGACGCGGACGGCGTGGTCAACGGGTCGATCGACGATCCCGGCGGCCCGGTCTGGGGCTCTCTCGTCACCGGGACGCCCACGGTGAGCGACACCACCCCGAACGTGGGGCAACAGCTGTGGGTGAACGAGGGCACGTGGGGCGCGGCCCGGGTCGGGTTCGCCTACCAGTGGCTCCGTACCACGTCGGCAGGCTCGACCACGGAGATTCCCGCAGCCACGGCCAGGGAGTACACCGTCACCGCCGACGATCTCGGCTGCACCCTCCGGGTGAAGGTCATCGGGTCGAGTGCCGGATACCTCGCGTCCACCAGAACCTCGGCGGCCACGGCAAAGGTGAAGGCCGGAACGTTGTCGCCCACGCAGACGCCGTCGCTCAGCTCGACGACCCCGGTCACGGACGGGACGGTGACCGCTGATCCGGGTGTGTGGGGTCCGGATGGGGTGGCGCTGACGTATCAGTGGTATCGCAAGAGCGCGTCGGGGAAGGTGAAGTCGATCACGGGCGCGACCGCGGACACCTACCAGGCACGCGCGGGAGACGTCGGGTACCGGTTGCGGGTGCGGGTGACCGGCGCGCTGGCCGGCTACACGTCGGTGTCGAAGTACTCGGCCTGGAGCACGAAGGTCGCCCGGGCGCCTTTCACGACGGTCCCGACCCCAACCGCCGACGGTGTGGTGCGGGTGGGCATGCCTTTGACGGCCGCCCCGGGCGCCTGGGAGCCGACGGCGACGTTCACCTACCAGTGGTACCGGGTGAGTGCGACGGGCACGAGCAGTGCGATCTCGGGGGCGACCAGGGCGACCTACACGCCGACGGCGAGCCTGACGGGCCAGACGCTGAAGGTGCGGGTGACGGGTTACCGGTCCGGCTATGTGACCACCGCCGCATACTCCGCAGCCAAGACCGCGGTCCAGCCCGGCATGGCCGGCGGCACGCCCAGAGTCACCGGCACCCCGGTGGTGGATCAGGAACTGACCGCGGACGAGGGCACGTGGAGCCCTGGAGAGGCCACGTTCAGCTATCAGTGGTACGCGCGGAGCTCGTCGGGCAAGGTGTACAAGGTCGGTGCCGACAGCCGGACCTACCGGGTCGAGGGCCGCTACGCCGGCTACAAGGTGAAGGTGGCCGTGACCGGCCACGCCACCGGATACGCGTCAGTGACGAGGACCTCGTCCTACACCTCGACAATCGCCAAGGCCACGTTCACCAGCCAATCCGCGCCGACAATTGACGGTGTGGCGCAGGTCGGAGAAACCCTCACTGCGACCGAGGGCGACTGGCAGCCAACACCCCTGATCAGCTACCAGTGGTACCGCTCCGGCACCGCGATCACCGGAGCCACCAGGGATAGCTACACCCTGACCAGCAAGGACGTTGGCAAGACCATCACCATCAGAGTCACTGCCAAACGCCCTGGCTACGTCACCGCCTCCAGGACTTCCGCCGCCACCAACGCCATCGCTGCCTGACAACACGTTGGTCGGCTGGGCCTGCGCCGGGCAGGGCCGAGGGGACTGCCGCACCTGTAGGTGACAGGTTGGGTTGGGCGGCCTGGCTGGCCGGTGTGGTGAGGGTCTGCGGCACGGATAGGTGACAGTGGCTAGTTGCGCAGCCTGATCGGCTGTCGTGGTCATGATGGCCGGGCGTTGCGGGGGTTATCCCCCGGATGAAGCCGGGAGGCAGTCGGATGTCGGTGGGCCCTAGGGTGTTCCTAGGGTGAAGTACCGCCGCGATCTGGCTCGGAAGGGGCTCGGTGCGGCGTCAACGACACCACTGCCGAAGGAACTCGAATGTCGATCGACGGTCCCGCTCCCGCCCCTTGGCTGAGCCGCTACCTCGCGTCGTGGACGCGCGTCCCGGGCACGAGCGCGTACCTCCTGGTCAGCTTCGTCGTCTCGATGGTCGCGATCTCCGTGCTCAGCAGCGTGTTCTTCGCCGGGCTGGGCATGGTGATCCTGCTGATCGGCCTGCCGCTGATGAGCGGCTCGCTCTTGCTGGCGAAGGGCCTGGGCGTCGCGGAGCTCGGCATGCTGGGCTGGACGGGCCTTCCGCGGATCGAGGCGCCCGTGTGGCCGCGCACGGCCGCAGATGCGCACTGGACGTCCCGCCTGCTCGCCCCGCTGCGCTCCGGGCACCACTGGTCGTACCTGCTCCACCAGATGCTCATCAACCCGATCGTGAGCACGGTCACGTTCGCCCTGACGGTCACGTGGTGGGCCACCGCGCTCGGCGGACTCACCTACTGGATCTGGGACGTCTTCCTGCCCGAGCCGAACGTCGACCCCTGGGCGGAGTGGCTCAGGAATCACGTGCCGTTGTTGGGCGGCTTCACGGCCAGCATGGCCGAGACGGTCGCCTACCTGGTTGCGGGGGTCGTGTTCGGGGTGACCCTGCCGGGGGTGATCGGTGGCCTCGGACGGCTCCGGCACGCCATCGCCGCGGCCATGCTCGGACGCTGGCCTTCCGATGAGCTGGCGGCCCGGGCGGAGGCCGAGGCGCAGGCCCGCCAGTCGGCCGTCCACGCCGAGGACAGCGCGATGCGCCGACTGGAGCGCGACTTGCACGACGGCCCCCAACAGCGGCTGGTGCGGCTGCAGATGGACCTCGCCGCGACCGAGCGGCGCGCCGCAGCCGGGGACACCGACCAGGCTGCCGCCTACGCCCGTGAGGCCCAGCAGCAGGCGAAGGCTGCGCTGGACGAGCTGCGCGCACTCTCGCGAGGGGTTGCGCCGCCGTTGCTGGCCGACCGCGGGCTGGTGGCCGCCCTGAGCGCGCTGGCCGAGGAGAGCCCGCTGCGGGTCGGCACCGATCTCGACCCTGCGCTGGACGCCGCAGTTCCCCCAGAAGTCGGACGCGCGGTCTACTTCGTCGTCGCCGAACTCCTGACCAATGCGGCCAAGCACTCCGGCGCAAGCGAGGCGACGGTGAGCGCGCGGGTGCACGGGGACGACCCGGCGCGGCTGCGGGTGACGGCCAGCGACAACGGCTGCGGCGGGGCTCAGTTCCGCGATGGTCACGGCCTGAGCGGCCTGCGGGAGCGGCTCAACGGGCTGCGGGGGACGCTGGCCGTGGAGAGCCCTCCCGGTGGCCCGACGCGGATCGACGTGGTCGTGCCGCTGGTCGCCGGGGTTCAGCCCGGGCAGCCGCCGTCCCTATCCTGAGCGGGTGACGTCCGACCACGCCCAGCCCGGGAACGCCGGGGCGGAGGCGATCCGCATCCTGCTCGTCGAGGACTCCGTGCTGCTCCGCGAGGGTCTGGCACGGCTGTTCGACGAGGCGGGCTACACCACCGTCGGAGCGTTCGCCGACGCCGTGGACATCGTCGAGCGGGTGCGCTCGGCGAGCCCCGATGTGGTCGTGATGGACGTCCGGCTGCCGCCGGGCTTCCACGACGAGGGCATCCGGGCAGCGCTGGAGTTGCGACGCGCGGTTCCGGAGGTCGCCGTTCTTGTGCTGAGCCAGTACGTGGAGACGGTCTACGCCCGCGAACTCCTCGCCGACGCGCGCGGGGGAGTGGGCTACCTGCTGAAGGACCGGGTGACCTCGCTGGCCGAGTTCACCGACGCCGTCCGCCGGGTCCGCGCCGGGGGCACGGTGCTCGACCCGCTCGTGGTCAAGCGCCTGATGGCGACGGCGCGCGATCCGCTGGCTGGGCTCACCCCGCGCGAACTCGAGGTGCTCGAGCTCATCGCGGAGGGGCACAGCAACACCGGCATCGCCGAGCGCCTCGTGATCGGGACGGGTGCGGTGGAGAAGCACGTCAGCGCCATCTTCGCCAAGCTGGGCCTGGCCGATTCCGGCTCCGGGAACCGCCGCGTCCTCGCCGTTCTCGCCTACCTGCAGCGGGGCTGAGCCCGGCCCGACGGGCTCTGGAGCCCCATGGGTTGGCGCATCCCCGCGGTGTCTGGTGGGGCGGGTGTGGCTCGAACCCGCTCTCTGGGCACTTCTGGTTATACCCCCACCCCTATCGGGAAGTCCGTCGACGGCGGGTCCCAGTATGCCTCCAGGGCCGAGCAGTAGCACCTGACAAGGTAGAGCGTCGCGCTATCGCCCACGAGATGATCACAGAGCGATGCCCTCGGTCTCTGGCTCGCGTCGAGGCGCGGGGGGTGCCGTCACCCAGGGATACAGACCCGAAATCGCCGCCCGCTACCTAGGCGTCTTTGGCGATCAGCCTGCCCATCAGCGCAGACGCTATTGCACGCTATGGCATGCCGCTACTCCGGTAGCAGTATCCCTGGGTCTCCAGATACTCCCGTGGGTAGCATGCGAGGGGTGGGGGGTATGCACCCATTAGTCACCGGATGGAGTGCGATCGGCGGCCCGGTTGTCATTACCCGCCAAGCCAGCAGCGTCGGCGGCTTCGGCTGTGCCCGAACTGATCGCAGCCATCCGGGCCTACACCGAGGGCCGGGCCGACCGCTTCCACTCCCTTCACTTGGGCGAACACTGCCGTCGAAGTCCTGCCCACTCCCGTGAACGAGCTCAAGTCAGGCACGCGACACTAGACTCTCCTGTGTTGAAGGGAAGTGAATCCTTCGGGAAACGGAGGAACGGATTGTGGCGGAGGTCCCACGAGCCTCGGCGCGTGGACGGACGACGCCAAGGTTGATGGTGTTGATGACGGATCTGCTTGCCTTAGCGAGCTTGGTCGCCTGCACCTCCTCACTGTCCAACCAGAGTCAGCAGGGTGGAGTCGATGGTCTCCCATTCAACTACCTCCCCCCTCTCAATCTCGCGTGGCTCGGGATGCGCATAACCTCAACCGCGGGGATCGTTGTAGCGTTATGGCTTGCGGCACGCGCATTCCGGAAGCCGGCTAACACTGATGTAACAAGTAGTCCGGTGCGCATGAAGAGGATCACGACCGCGGCGTGTGTCATGGCAGGGTCGCTGCTACTGATGGCGGCCACCTTCTACGTGGTATGACGCCGCTCGCCCACGGATTCTCATGTCGCGGAATCGGCCCGAGGGCGGGCTGGACCCAGTACCGTTTGCGCGGAGCCAGATTCCGATCCTGGACGGCTCCTAGTCTCGGGGGGGACGGCGATGAGGCCGAAGACACATCTGACTGGCATGCGGTTCGCGCTTGCGTGCGCGATTGGCATAGCACTGACCATCTCGAGTGTGGGCGGCCTTTCCGTGGCGCCCGCGAAGGCGGCAGGTAGTCAAGTCGCAGGACGTGCGCTGGTGGTCGGTTCGAATGACAACGGCAGCGAGGGTGACAACTTGGCTGCCACGCTTTCAGAGATCGGGCTGGACGTCACCCGTCACAGGGACAACCTGCCTGAAGGCTGGGACGTCGATCACACGGAGGTGCTCTCGACCCTCCTGACTTACCAGAGTATCTGGTACGTGGAAGCGTATGAGGGTCTCACTGACGAGGAGGCCGATCTGCTGGTCGAATACGCAAACGCCGGAGGAAACCTGTATCTAACCGGCGAGCGCCCCTGTTGTGAGCCACTTAACACTTCGGTGAACGGAGTGCTTTCGCGACTACTCGCCGACGATGTCTCGGTGGGCGGAATGGGCGATATTGACGGCCCATTTGCCTTCAACGGGAGCGCAATCGATGGCGTCACCACATCACCGAACCTGCTTGTGGACTTCGTGCCGCACTCTCCGGGCGGAATTAAACTGGTCGGCATCGATGGCGTGAACGGTCCGAACGTCTTCGCGAGCAGCGACTCGGTTGTCGTAGGCGGCGTCTGGGACGAGTCGGACATGAAGTCTGCAAAGGGTCGAGTCGCCCTGCTGATGGATATCGACTGGTTGAATGACGAGGCGCGTAAGGACATCATCGAGAACCTCGCGAATTTCCTGTCCGCGGGCGGCCTCTGCTCAGACGAGGGGGATCAGGGACTGGAATGGACCGCGGGGCCGCGGAACTGTGATCTGATAACGCCCGGCACCTACACTTGGTCGGCGAAGATCGAATCCGGCTCCGGGCCGTACTTCGAACACGTCGTCGATGACGGTGTGAGCGCATCCTGCACGTACACCCTGACGCCACCAACCGCCCGCTACACCTGCAAGGTGACTCTCGACCAGGCAATCGACGTCACCTCTCGCCGCACCCTCAAGATCAGGGCAACGGCCGATGGTCCCGGACGACAACTCGTGCGCACCCTACGCGTCCGGGAACCCAATGACTCACGCAATGTGCCCGATGGCTATGCCGTCGACTCGAACTGGTGGGAGTGGCCAGACAGCGACCAAGACGGACTGCCCGACAAGTGGGAGACCGACGGGGTCTGGGTGAACGGCACACACCTCGACCTTTCCTCCCTGGGTGCGGATCCAAAGCACAAGGATCTCTTCGTGCGCTACGACTATGAGGAGGGCTACGCACCGTCGGAGGACACGCTCGCGTACATGCGGGAGATGTTCGCCAATGCTCCTCTCTCCAACCCGTCGGGCGGCGACGGAGTGAATCTCCACATTGACCTGGGGAAGTCGGTACCGTCGAGTGTGATCGGCAGTGGGTACTACACCCTCGATGATGGAGCAATTCAGCGCGTCGGATCGTACACGGGCTTCTTTTCCAGTCCGGGGTACGGGGGCGGTGGGGTACCAACCATCTACAAGTCGATGATCAATCTCCCCCAGCCCGATGGCGATGTGATCGGTATGGCCTACAAGAAGGGACAGTTCGCGTGGACCGGCTGGAGTCTCAACTGGTTCTGGGACAATCTGCCGGTCCGGCTTGAGGGTTGGGACAACCTCAATCGGGGAAAGGCGGCATCTTTCGCTCAGGCCTCCAATGCGGCGCATGAGCTCGGCCACACGCTTGGGCTTCTGCACCATAATGACACGGACGAGCCTACCCACGACACTGCCTACAAGAGCATCATGAGCTACTCGTACAGCAACTTCGGCTTGGTGAAGGACGGTCACAGCGTTCTTGACTATTCCCGCTCTTCGACGCCGAAGCTCGACTGGAAGCTGGGCCCGGCGTATGGCAGCATCACGTTTATTCATGGTCAAGACGGCGAAGCTGCGAATGACTTTTACAACGACCAGCCTGATCAGACTTTGCCGCTCTACGGCGAGAAGACCGAGCCCCACACCGCCACTGAGATCGTTCAGCAATCCGATCCTGAGTCGATCGGAGCGTTCTTCGAGGCGTTTGACGCTCCCGAGGTGCCCAAGCCCCCCACGCTGAACGACGTGAGTACTCAAGCAACGGTGGGCTCCCCGATTGACGTGACTCTTGACGGAGCGGACCCGTACGGGGGCACCGTGGAGTACGTTGTGGACGGGCCATCGACAAACGGCGAAGTAGGTGCAACCGCGTCTGGTTTGCATTACGTGCCCAAGCGTGCAGGCATCGAAACGCTGCAGGTTCGAGCAGTCGCTGGCTTGCTCAGTTCCGAGCCGGCGACCGTGACGATCACCGTGCTGTCAGGGTCGCCGAAGCCGGTGATCGATGACCCGACGCCCGTCACGGATCAGGAGTTGACCGCGACTCCCGGGGATTGGGACCAGTCCGGGTTGAGCTTCTCCTATCAGTGGTACCGTCGCAGCCCCTCCGGGAAAGTGAGGCCAATCTCCCGCGCTACCTCCGAGACCTACCGAGTGCGTGCCGCAGATGGCGGATACCGGTTGCGGGTCAAGGTGACCGGGTTGGCGACTGGTCAGAAGCCGTCGAGCAAGTACTCGGCCTGGACCTCGAAGGTCGCCAAGGCACCCTTCACCTCCGCACCGACACCGTCCGTTGTGGGTGTGGTGCGCGTCGGGATGCCCCTTACCGCAGCGCCCGGGACCTGGGATCCCGCCGCGACGTTGAAGTATCAGTGGTGCCGCGTCTCGGCCACGGGCAAGAGCACAGCCATCAAGAAGGCGACCAAGGCCACCTATAGACCAACCTCGACCGACAAGGGCAGGTCGTTGAAGGTCCGCGTGAGGGGTTACCGCTCTGGCTACATCACCACCACCCGCTACTCGGAGCCGACGACGTCAGTGTCGCCGGGGATGGTTGGTCCGACCCCGATGATCACCGGCACCCCAAGAGTTGACCAGGAAGTGACCGCCGACGAAGGCACCTGGAGCCCCTCCGATGCCACGTTCAGCTACCAGTGGTATGCCAGGAGCCCCTCCGGAAAGGTGTACAGGATCGCCGACGCCAAGAGCCGGATCTACCAGGTCGAGGGTCGGTACGCCGGCTTCAGGCTCAAGGTCCAGGTGACCGGTGTCGCGGATGAGTACGCGTCGGTGACCAAGACCTCCCGGTACACAGCCACGATCGCCAAGGGGGCGTTCATCTCGAAGCCCGTGCCGGTCATCGAAGGTACGGCGAAAGTCGGGCAGGCACTCACGGTCGACGAGGGCGATTGGCAGCCAATACCGTCCTGGTTCGGCTACCAGTGGTACCGCTCCGGCGCCGCGATAAGCGGCGCCATCAAGAACGCCTACACGCTGACCGGTAAGGACGAGGGCGCGAGCATCACGGTCAAGGTCACCGCCAAACGCTCCGGCTACGTCACTGCGTCGGCAACGTCGACCAGCACGGATACCGTGGCCCCGTAGACAAGCTCCGGCGTTCATGGCCACCCGTTTGGTGGTGGCGGACGCTGTGTGAACCGCTCCGGCGTGTCTGGAGACTTGGTGGTTTGATTCCTCAGCTTGCTGGTGGGGTCGCTGTTTGAGCGTAGTAGGCGTTCTCGGTTTCGGTGGGTGTGAGGTCGCCGCCGGCGTAGTCGTGGCGGCGGCGGGTGTTGTACCAGTCGACCCATTCGGCGGTGGCGATCTCGACGGCGTTCACGTTCCTCCAGGGGCCGCGGCGGCGGATGACCTCGGTCTTGTACAAGCCGTTGATGGACTCGGCCAGGGCGTTGTCATAGCTGGAGCCGAAAGCGCCGACGGGGGGTCGGATGCCGGCGTCGGCGAGCCGCTGGCTGTGCGCCAGGGACAGGTACTGGCTGCCGTGATCGTGATGAGCCACGAGAGCGGTGAAGTCGTCACGGTCTTCCCGCTCGCGGACCCAGATCGCGTGCTCGACAGCGTCGAGAACCAACTCAGCGGTCATGCTGGTGGCTGCCCGCCAGCCCAGGATGCGGCGGGCGTAGGCGTCGATCACGAACGCGACATAGGTCCAGCCGGCCCAGGTCGAGACGTAGGTGAAGTCGGCCACCCACAGCCGGTTCGGCGCGGTCGGGGCGAAGTTGCGCCGGACAAGGTCAGCCGGTTTGGGGCCTATCACGGCGATCGTGGTGCGTTTGACCTTGACGCGCACCACACCAGCAAGCCCGGCCTTGCGCATGAGCCGCTCGATTGTGCAGCGGGCAACCGGGATGCCTTCCCGGTTCAAGACCAGCCACACCTTCCGGGGCCCGTACACCCCGAAGTTCTCCGCATGCACCCGGCGGATGTGGCCCAGCAGCACCTGGTCGCCCTGCTCGCGGGCGGAGGGCAGCTTGTCGCGCCACTCGTGGTAGGTCGACGGGGCGATCTTCACGCCATGCTCACTCAGCACGGCACAGATCGGCTCCCCCCCCATCGCAGCCCGCCGGCGGCGGGCTGGTGGTCGGCGTGTTCGCGGATGAAGTCCACGATCACTGCCCGGGCCGGTCGAGCTCGGCCGCGAAGAAAACCGACGCCGCTTTCAGGATCGCGTTCGCCCGCTTCAACTCGGCATTCTCCCGCTTCAGGCGTTTGATCTCGGCCGACTCCTCGCTCGTGACCCCTGGCCGGGCACCCTGGTCGACCTCGGCCTGGCGAACCCACTTGCGCACCGTCTCCGCGGTCGAGACCCCGAGCAACTCCGCGACCCGGGCCATCGCACCCCAGTCCGTCTCCTGATCCGGCCGGATCTCGGCATACATCCGCACCGCCCTGGCCTTCAGCTCAGCCGGATACCACTTCGACCTGTTCCCTGACATGACTCCAACCTTCCCAAGGTCTCGAGTCTCCGGACACGCCGGGGCGGTTCATTCATCTCCCGCATACGGGAGTGTCAAGGATCAGCCGAAGTAGGTGTCAACCATCACCCGAACCACTGTCAGGCATCAGCCGAAGCCCAAACGTCAGGCATCAGCCGAGGTAAACAATCTGCTGGTGGGGCGGGTGGGGCTCGAACCCACGACCCAGGGATTATGAGTGACCCTAATGTGTCGCTGACTAGGACATATTGCACGGCTATTGCACGCCGTGTGCAATAAGGACGCACCGAATGCCGACTTCTGGCCATTTCTGGCTATACCCCCACCCCTATCGGGACAGGCTGGCAGCAGTCACTCAGTGTACCCCGATGGGTGGCAACTGGCATCTGGCTAGGTAAGACTATGGGCGCCCGTGGCGTTCCGGACGTGGGTCGACCGACAGGATGGGCCCAGCTTCATCAGAGGCGTCCTGGATGGGCCTCACCCAGGGAAACGGCCCCGAAATTGACGCCCTCGACCGTAACGTCCCTGGCGTTCACGCGCACGGCTAGCGACAACGCTATTGCACGCTGTTGCATGCAACTATTCCGGTAGGAGTATCCCTGGGTCGTCATATACCCCCCATGGGTACCACCCCCTCGACGGCTCCTCGGCTCGTCAGCTACACCGGACTAGATGTGTGGAGGATCGCCGGCACTTCTCCTCGAGCCCTCGCCCTCGGCGAGTGACACGCGGAATGTCGGTGGTGCAGGCGACACTGGGCGGGTGGCGAAGAAGAGGCTTCCTGACATGCAGCTCATCGAGGCAGACGAACGCGGCATCGCGATTGGCTTTGAGAAGATGCAGGCGATGCTCGAACGCCTGCCTGAGGTGTCGTCCTACGAGGAACTGGTAGCGAGGACTCCAGGTTTGATCGCCGATGCTGTTGATCGGATCCAGGAGGCCGCAGCACCATTTGATGCCTTCGACGTGATCGAGTCGCTGAAGATGCGCGAGCTTCCCATGGGTCTGCTCGGCTTCAGCGAACGCGAACACGACGGGATGCCAGCGGCCATTGAGATCGCGGCCATTGTGTTGCTCGCACGCGGATCGCGGGGGGCAGTAGCGACGCCTGGCGACAATCCAGGCGAAGCAGTCGAGTCGATCGGCGAAGCCGCTCGCGAGTTGCTGCTTCTCGGGCACCTCGCAACCTTCGATCTACCCACAGGGTCAACCCCAGAGGTCACCGCCAAGGCAGAGATTGCCCATGTGCTCAAGAACCACGAGCTTTCCGTGCGGAACCGCCAATATGAGAGCATCCGCGACCTGCACGACCCCAAGCTTTTCGGGGACCAGTATGTGTCCAGGGACATGAGGGCAGCGTTGGGATTTGACTACAGCGACTACCTCGCCGTGCGGCGTGCGATCCGGGACGTCGGCGCGGAGCGCCTTAGTTCAGCCGCGGCTGAGTTCTACGGGGCGTTCGAGGATGCGACTGCTGCGGCCAATTGGCAGGTTGAGGCGCTGGCGGAGAACGTGCGCGATCGGGCTATGGCGGGCCTAGCTGGGCTGTTTCTTCGGCCCGGCGATCGCGCATCGTTCACCGCTGGGGACCTTGCTGGCCGCACGGGGCTGGACGAGCTGGTTGTTCGAGCAGTACTCGCGCCGTTTGCGCAGGCCTTCGCACCAGGAGACGCAACCGAAGCGGTGAGTGCGTTCTTGGGCGGTGACAATCCGCTCAGCTCAAGGTCGTTGCTCGTTGACTCTAGTGACAACTTCCTGTCAACCGGTGCGCAACTCGGCGACGACGCGTTGCGGGCTGCTGTCGAGAAAGCCCTATCAGGCAAGGCGAAGGACCGATACATCAGAGTGAGGACGCGCGCGTCCGAGGAGTTGGCGAGCAGCTACTTCAGGGCGCTGATCAGCCCGGACCAGATGCACGGCAACCTGAAGTACTGGTCGCCTGCGCCCGGACAGGGGCCCGATGTCGTCGGAAAGGGGGCCAGTGGCGTCAGAACGACAGCAAGGCTGACCGAGATGGATGCGCTATTCGTCGTGGAAGACGTGGCGATCTGCGTCGAAGTGAAGGGGGCAAGCCTCAGACATGAGAGTCGCGGTGGGCATGCGGTGAAACTCGCGGACGACCTGTCCAAGACCGTTGGCGAAGCAGCGGATCAGGCTGAACGTGCCCGTACGCTGATTGAAGTCAACCATGGTCTCCAGACCGAGGGCGGCTGGCTGGATTTGGACGAGGTCCGCGAGGTGCACTCAGTCGTGGTCACACTCGAGGACCTTGGTCCAGCCGGGATTGCGCTGGATTCAATGGTGCGCGCCGGTGTGGTGAAGACGCGTCGAGTACCGTGGATCGTCTCCCTGCACGATCTTGCAATTATCACGCGGGTTGTTGAACAGCCCGCTGAGCTTCTCCTGTATCTCCGTCGGCGAACCGCACCTGCGTTCGCAAGGGTGTTCCATGCAGTCGACGAACTTGATCTGTTCATGATGTTCCTCGGCAGCGGCCTCTTCCTGGAGCCCGATCCGGACCACATAGCCGCCGCCAATGCAGCCGCACCGCCCGTCACCAGCGCGCAACGTAGACGCTACCAGCGCTCGTTGGTCCCCAAGACGGTGGGAACACACACGGACCCGCTTGATCATTGGGTGTACGCATCCGAGTCTTCGGAGGAACTTGACACGCATAAATACCCGAAGCCGCGCTTCAGGTCGGAGCCGCGCATATCGGCGATCGTCGCCGACATTGCGCGCGAACGGAAACCCGGCTGGCTACGCGCCGGTGCTGACCTGCTCGCATTCAGCGGTGACACTCAGACCCAGATCTCCAGCATCATTGCGCGTACGGCTGCTGGCACTCGATCTGATGGGAAATGGCACAGCGCCTTCATGAGCCAGATGAGTGACCACGGCCACTTCGGGTTGTTCCTGGGATCGGTGCCGACCGGCCAGAGCGTCGCACAGGCGAGCGCGCGCTTGGAGCAGTACGCCCGCGCGAAGGCCTACCAGATGCACGCCGATCGCTCACTTCGCCTGGTTGTGGCAACGAGCGGCGAGATCGCTGCCATCGACCATGGCCGCCACGACTGGCAGGAGGACCCTGAGCTAGACGAGCTGGTTGTCTCCATGGGTCTGGTCCCGGCTAGCCGTGTGCCTCGCTCAATGCCCCCGCCGTCGTCGCGACGGAGCACCCTCCGGCTGCGCGGCACACGGAAGGGCAAGAAGAGGCGGCGCTAGCGCAACCATCAAGTTCGCTGCCTCGGCACCTCTCCAGGTAGTAGTAGAAGGCCCGCGACCGCAGCATCCTGTTCATCACCGAGGCTGTCGACTTCGGTAGCTAACGCAAGGTCTGGGGGCACTGCCGAACCCTTCTTCTCGGGCGACACACCCGCTACACACTTGGTCCGAGGCGCCGTCCGCAATCCTGCGAGCCCTGTGGATAACCGCGGTCCGGGTTCCACACGTCAGAATTTCGGACGTGACCAGAATGTCGCTGGCTGAGGCCCAGGCGAACCTGTCGAAGCTCGTGGAGTCGGCGGTGACCACCCACGAGCGATTCGAGTTGACCCGCAACGGTGAGCGGGCCGCGGTGCTGCTCAGCGCCGATGACTACGACTCCCTGCTGGAGACTCTCGACATCCTGAGCAACCCCGACGAGGTCGAGGCGATCCGGACCGGCCTCGCTGACGTGGAGCGCGGACAGCTCAGTTCGGCAGACGAGGTTCGCGCGGCGCTCACCACCGACGGAGGGTAGTCGACCGGCCCGCCCCCGCGCGGACCGTCTGCATTGCGCCTCGCTTCCCGGGAGCCCACGGTCGCCGCTCCCGAGCGACCTTCTCGCGATTCGTCCTTCCAGAGATGTCCGGAACGACCCACTTCTGAGGCTTAGACGCTATGGGTGGTCCCCGTGGTTGGGGATTGCGGGCCGGGGCCTCACCGGCACACCCTTCGTGGGTTGCTGGGCAGGGGCTGCCTGCCCGGCCTATCCGACATGTGTGGGGAGGCCCCGGTGTTTACAGAGCGTACGAGTGTCGGGCTGGACGTGCACGCCCGTTCGGTCGCGGCGCACGGGATGGATGAGGTGACTGGCGAGGTGTTCGCTGCCAGTCTCGCCCCGGGTGCTGAGGTTCATGACTGGCTGGGGAAGCTGCCAGGGCCGGTAGCGGTGTTGTACGAGGCAGGCCCGACCGGGTTCGGGCTGGCCCGAGAGCTCCGCGCGGCCGGTATCCGATGCGAGGTGGCGGCACCCTCGAAGCTGCAACGCCCCGCCGGCGACAGGGTCAAGAATGACGCCCGGGATGCCGAGCACCTGTGCCGACTGCTCCGGCTGGGTGAGTACACCCCGGTGACGGTGCCGGACGCGGCGACCGAGTCGGCCCGGGATCTGGTTCGTGCCCGGGAGGATTGCCGCAAGGATCTGATGAGGTCGCGGCACCGGCTCTCGAAGCTCTTGTTGCGTCAACAGATCGTCTACGACGGGAACGCCTGGACCGGCGCGCACCGGGACTGGCTGGCCCGGCAACGCTTCGATGATGCGAACCTGCAGGTCACCTTCGATGAGTACCTCGACCAGGTGCTCTCCACCCTGGCCCGTCGGGACCGTCTGGATGCCCGGATCGAGCAACTCGCCGCCGACTCGGCATGGACGCCGATGGTGCGCCGGCTGTGCTGCCTGCGCGGGATCTCCACGCTGACCGGGTTCGCGTTGGCCGTCGAGATCGGTGACTGGACCCGGTTCGACGGCAACAGCATCGGCGCCTACCTCGGCCTGGTCCCTTCCGAACACTCCTCGGGACGCTCACGAATGACCGGGCCGATCACCCGGACCGGAAACGCTCATGTCCGGCGGTTGCTGATCGAGGCCGCGCTGCACCACATGCGGCCCTACCGGAAAGGGAAGGTACTGCGGGCCCGTCAGGACCTCGCCAGCCCGGCGGCCCGGGCCCGCGGCGACGCCGGGAACCGTCGCCTGCACGCACGCTGGGCCGGGTTCCAGGCCCGCAAGAAGCGTCACCACGTCGCCACCGTTGCGATCGCCCGCGAACTCGCCGGCTGGTGCTGGTCGATCGCCGTGATCGACGACCAACCCTAGAAAGAGCTTGCTCTGGCACCGGTCAACGGGGCTGGTGGCTGCATCCCGGAGCGGACCCGCGACCGCCTTATGAGCAACCCCAGCAACGGGGCGACGCTCGAGCCTAGACAGCGAAGAACCGCACCGAGCCGGAACACCGTCCTGCGGTAACCAACCCGCGCATATCAGACTGACACCAGCGTCGACCACGACCCGCGCACCAGCCCGAACGCCGCAGCCAGAGCAACAACAGAGGCGCCGCCAGGCACCCAGCCGGGCGGCGCCTCGCCATGCCCTCTTGACAGCAGAACCCCCCATATCAAGGCGGTGGAGGCGCAGAACTTCCGCCCGTGACGTCCCGATCGCGGACTGCTGAGGACAGCGCGTGGGAAGTCCTGCGAACTCCTGGGCTCTCGAGCGTCCCGATCGACCGACCCGTGGGCTTTGGGAGAGGTGAGAGGGCTTCCGCCAGAGAGGAGGTGTGCGTTGACGATCAGCCTGAAGAAGGTGACCGTCGGGTCGGGGTACACCTACCTGACCCAGCAGGTGGCCGCGCAGGACGGCCAGGTGCGCACTGGGCTCGCCGCCTACTACGAGGAGAAGGGCGAGGCGCCGGGCGTCTGGATGGGTACCGGCATGGACGGCTTCGCCGGGCTCAACGCCGGCGACCCGGTCACCGAGGCACAGATGCTCGCGCTCTTCGGCAACGGCCTGCATCCGCTCGCCGATCAGATCCGGCAGGACGCTCTCGCCGCCGGGCTGACCGAGCGCCAGGCCGAGAAGGCGTGCCGCCTCGGACGGCCGTTCGCCGTCCGCGACACCCGTCCGCCGGAGTTCAAGCAGGAGCTGAAGCGCCGCTACGCCGCAGCCAACATCGCAGCCGGACGCCGTCCCAACGCCCGGCTCGACCCGGACGTGCTCGCACAGATCCGCACGGAGGTCGCCACCGAGTTCTTCACCAAGGAGTTCGGCCGGCTGCCAGAGTCTCCGCGCGAGCTCCACCGCGAGGTCGCGATCTGGTCGCGTCCGACCGCCACGACGATCGCGGGCGTCGATCTCACTGTGTCGCCGACCAAGTCGTTCTCCGCCGCCTGGGCGCTCGCTCCGCTCGCCACCAGCCGACAGCTCGAGGAGCTGCACCACCGCGCCATCGCCCGCATGATCACCTACCTGGAGACCCAGGCGTTCAGCCGCGTTGGGCCAGGCGGCGTCCGCAACATTGAGGCCCGCGGCTTGGTCGTCGCAGCCTTCGACCACCGCAGCACCCGCGCCGGCGACCCCGATCTGCACACGCACCTCGTCATCGCCAACAAGGTGCAGGCCCCCGACGGGCGCTGGTACGCCCTCAACACAAACCTGATCTACAAGGCGAAAGTCGCCGCGTCCGAGCTTTACACCGCCACGCTGGAGGCCGGGCTCGCCGAGACCTTCGGCATCCAGTTCGTCGAGCGCACCACCGGACGCGGCAAACGTCCCGTCCGCGAGATCGACGGCATCGATCCGGCACTGAACAAGCGCTGGTCGACCCGCCGCGGACAGATCGAACACCGCCGGGACGAACTCGCCGCCACCTTCCTGGCCGATCACGGCCGTCCGCCCACCGAGGTCGAGATGATCGCCCTCGCTCAGCGCGCCAACCTCGAGACCCGCGACGCCAAGCCCGAACCTCGCTCGCTAGCCGAGCAGCGGGTCACCTGGCGCGCCGAGGCCGAAAGCGTGCTGGGCGTCGGGGGAGTGGATCGCATGCTCGCTGCCGCCTTCGGTCGCGAACCCGTCCACGCCGAGACACCGACCATCGACTGGCTCATCGACACCTCCGCCCGCGTCATCGGCACCGTCGAACAGGAGCGCTCGACCTGGCAGGGCTGGCACGTTCGCGCTGAGGCGCTGCGGCAGGCACGGTCCGTAGGCTTCGCCACCGAGCTGCTCGACCGGGTCGTCGACACCCTCGTCGACCTCGCCCTGGAGACCCGATCGCTGCGGCTCACCAAGGACGATCCGATCGAGGAACCCGGCGCGCTGCGCCGCAGCGACGGCCAGAGCGTCTACACCATCCCCGGCATGGACTGGTACACCTCCAGCCGCATCTTCGACGCCGAGGACCGCATCGTCGCCCACGCCGCGCGCACGGACGGGCGCGTCGTCCCCCGCGAGATCGTCGACCTCGCCCTACTCGAAGCGCTCGCCAACGGCACCCAGCTCACCTCCGGCCAGCGCGAGCTGGTCGACGCAATGGCCCGGTCGGGTCGCCGCGTGCAGCTCGCCATCGCGCCTGCAGGCACCGGCAAGACCACGGCGATGCGGACGCTTGGCGCCGCCTGGGCCGAATCCGGCGGCACCGTGGTCGGCCTGGCTCCGTCCGCGGCCGCCGCGAAGGCCCTCGCCGACCAGCTCGACGTCCCCTGCGACACGCTCGCCAAGCTCACCTGGAGCCTCGACCATCCCGAGCAGCCCCAGCCCGCGTGGATGGCTGCCGTCGGGCCCGACAGCCTGGTCGTGATCGACGAAGCGGGTATGGCCGACACCCTCAGCCTCGACCGTGCGATCGACCACATCGTCGGGCGCGGCGGCAGCGTCCGGCTCATCGGTGACGACCGGCAGCTGTCTGCAATCGGCGCCGGCGGCGTGCTGGCTGATATCGAAGCCGCTGTCGGTGCGTGCCGTCTCACCGAGGTGCTTCGCTTCGACGATCCGGCCGAAGCTGAAGCGTCCCTGGCGCCGCGGGAGGGACGTGCCGAGGCGCTGGGCTACTACCTCGACCACGACCGCATCCATGTCGGCGACGTGGCGACTATGGCGCACGCGGTGCTGGACGCCTGGGCGCAGGACCGCGCGAACGGCCTGGACGCGCTGATGCTCGCCCCGACGAGAGACCTCGTCACCGAGCTGAACCGGCTCGCCCAGCGACGCCACCTCGAGGGCCGCACCATGCTCGGTCGCGGTGCAGGGTTGGCCGACGGCTCCATCGCTGTCACTGGCGATCTGGTGATCACCCGCGTCAACGCCCGACAGTTGCCGGTTGGCAGCCGCGACTGGGTGAAGAACGGCGACCGGTGGCGCGTGGCGAGCGTCTTCCCTGACGGCAGCATGCGCGTCCAGAGCCTACGGACGAAGCACACCGTGAAGCTGCCCGCCGACTACGTCCGCGAGTGGGTCGATCTCGGCTACGCCACCACGATCCACGGCGCCCAGGGGCTCACCGCCGACACCATGCACGGCCTGGCGACCGGCGAGGAGTCCCGCCAGGAGCTGTACACGATGCTCACCCGCGGACGGCAGGCAAACCACCTCTACCTCGAGGTCGTCGGCGACGGCGACCCGCACGCGCTCGCACACGCGGACTCGGTCCACCTGCTCACTGCCGTCGAGCGGCTTGAGCGGGCGCTCACCCACGACGACGCGCCCGTGTCGGCCAGCACCCAGCTGCGCCAGCAGGACGACCCGACGAAGCTCCTCGCACCGGCCGTGGCTCGGTACACGGACGCTCTCGGCGTCGCCGCCGAAGAGGTGCTCGGGCAAGAGGTCGGCCAGCGGCTCGACCGAGCAGCCGACAGCCTCGTCCTGTGGCTCACCGAGTGCCCAGCCTGGGACACCCTCCGCGCGGACCTACTCGGACTGGCCGCAGACGGCCAGGACCCGGTCGCGCTGTTGCGCAGGATCACCAAATTTGGCGAGCTGAACACAGCCCGCGATGCCGCGGCTGTGCTCGACCATCGTCTGCACCTCCTGGTGCCGGACGAGCGCACCGGACCGCTGCCGTGGCTGCGCGGCATCCCGTCGAAGGTGGCTGAGGACGCGACCTGGGGACCATACCTCCGGGCCCGCGCCGAGCGCGTCGAGGTGCTCACACAGGCGGTCCGCGACGCGACCATCGCCGGGGACGTCCGCCTGACCTGGCTACGGAATCCAGCCGGTCGTCCACATCTCCGTCGAGACGACGAGGTGCTTGTGGACATCTCGATCTGGCGGGCAGCGATGGACGTTGCCAGCACCGATCGGCGACCCACCGGCGAACCCGCGCTGGCGGATACCGCCCGGGGCTGGCAGAACGACCTGGACGCGCGCCTGGAAGATCTTGTCGGCATCGAGGCCGGAGTGTGGAGCCGACTCCTCACCTGGGCCGACCCCGCGATCGCCCAGGACCCCGACCGCCTGGAGGTCGCGCAGCGCCTCTACCAACTCGAGGTGGACGGCGTTCGTGTGGCTCCTGTGGTGAAGGAGGCGCTCGCCCAGGGGCACCTGCCCGCCGACCATGCCGCGTCAGCCCTCTGGTATCGCGCCACCAGCCTGCTCAAGAGCGGCCGATCCTTCCCGCCGCCAGCACCGCGCTGGGAGACCGTCGAGCCGCGTCCGATTCCGCGACCCGAGTCCGAGCGCGCCCCCTGGATCATCAGCCCCGACCCCGGCGGCCCATCCATCGGCTTCTGAACACCCACCACGAAGAAGGAGACACCATGTCCGTCATCGAGAGCACCAAGCCGGGTGCCTTCATCTCCCTGTCCGCGGCTGCCGACATCCTCGGAATCAGCGTCCACACGCTGCGCCGCCGCATCGCAGCAGGGGAGCTGCCGGCCTTTCGCACGGGACGCCGAATCATCCGGGTCCGGGTGAGCGACCTCGAGAAGCTGCTGCGCCGGGTGCCGACGATCGGGGACTGGTAGACGTCAACCGAAAGGCGGTCCTGGATGGACACTCAAGCCGTTTTGTGCATAGAATCGTCGCAGATCGGCTCGAACGGTGCCCAGTGGTGGTAGCTCATGGGTCAAGATGAAGGTGGTCCGATGATCCTTGGTTTCAGGGTGTGCAACTACAGATCGTTCCGAGATGAGGCGTCGCTGTCGTTGGCTGCGACCCGGCTCGATCAAGGTGTCGGGCACGACGTGGTCGTGGCTGAGGACGGTTCAACGAGAGACGTGCTGCCGGTACTGGCGGTCCTCGGAGCCAACGCTTCGGGCAAGTCAAACATCCTGCGCGCCCTAGCCTTCATGCGGTCTCTTGTACTCCGGTCAGCACAATCGTCGCCTTTCGATCGGATACCTCGAGATCCCTTCAGGTTCGACGCCAGTCCGGAGCGGTCGAGCCTCTTCGAACTCGACTTTGTGGTTGATGGCGAGCGCTTCATGTATGGCTTTGAACTGGGAGCGGATCGCATCATCGGCGAATGGCTCTTCACGTACCCACACAAGCGACCACAGACTGTGTTTGAGCGGGATGGAGATGACTTCCAGTTCGGACGACGACTGGTCGGCGGTAGCGCTCGAGCTGTAGCCGAAATTGTCCGGCCAAACACCCTGTTCCTCTCCGTGATGGCTACAGCGAAGAGCCGCGAGCTTGCTGGAATCTACCGATTCTTTCAGAGGGGCATCAGCGTACTGGAGGCCGACGATCGTAGCGATCTCGATCAGCCAGGTATCCAACGGCTTAAGCGGCTTCGAGTTCAGGTCTTGCGGCTCGCGGCGATGGCGGATCTTGGCATCAGGGAGGCGAAAATCGAGAAAGTCGAGCGCGATCCAGACGAACTCGACGCGATGCGAACTGCGATAGCCAAATCGTTGCCGAACGAACTTAGCCCTGCGGAAAGGGCTGCCCAGGTTCAGGAGATCCTCGACTCGTTCATGGATCGTGGCGAGGTCCTGGAGCTCATCCACCGAAGTGGTGTAGGGGGGTCCTCACTCCCATTCGAGGAAGAGAGCTTGGGCACTCGGTCGTGGCTGACGTTTCTCGTGTACGCGCTGGACGCCCTGGACGTCGGGGGCACGCTAGTTGTCGACGAACTCGACCTCAGCCTTCATCCGCTTCTTGTAAAGGAAGCCATCGGCCTGTTTCAGAGCAAGCGAACCAACACTCGGCATGCCCAGCTCATCTTCTCCACACACGATGCAACCCTGCTGGGTCGAACGCAGGACGGCCTAGAGCTCTCGCGCGGCCAGATCTGGTTCGCGGAGAAGGACGATCACGGGCGGAGTTCGTTGACCCCACTCTCGGACTATCGGCCGCGCAAGGGTGAGGACCTCCAAAAGGGATACCTTCAGGGTCGATACGGTGGCACTCCTCGCGTTGCGCGCGGCTCGGTGTCAGGCGCTTTGACGGTTGGGCGCGAGCGTGACGAGTAGGCGACGCCCACGTCCGATCACGCGTCGGCCGGTTGGAACCAAGGACCCCAAACGACGGGTGGTCGTCGTGGCGGAGGGGGCAAAGACAGAGCCCCAATACATCGCCCTGCTCCGACCGAGATGCCTCGCGGCCCTCGTCGAGGTGGAGGTGGTGGACGAGCCGGCGACCGATCCGCGGAGCCTTGTCAGACGCGCCGTGGACATCAAGGCCGACGCCCAGCGCGCCTACCGGCGAAGCAAGGATCCGAACGACCTTGTCGATGACGTCTGGTGTGTGTTTGACGTTGATGAGCACCTGTTCCTGCGCGAGGCCTGCGAGCAAGCCCGTGATAATGGTGTTCAACTGGCAATATCGAACCCATCATTCGAACTCTGGTTGCTGCTTCACTTTCAGTCGCAAACTGCCTACCTGTCTCGTGGCGACGCTCGCCGAAGCCTGCAGCGACACATCGCTGAATACGACAAGACAATTCCGTCGCTGGGCCCCTTCGAGGGTGCTTTCGATAATGCGCGCCAGCGGGCCATCGCGCTGGAGCGCAAGCATGAGGGGGACGGAACTCTGTTTCCGCAAGACAACCCTAGTAGCGGCGTGTGGCGTCTTGTAAATGCAATCGAAGGTGCGTACTAGCCGGGGGCTATCCGTCTTTAGTCGCCAGAACTGACAGGCTCTCCGCGATGATTTGATCCCTGCCCTTGGCAGTGTGCTGGTAGAGCAGCGCGGCGTTTGCCGTCGAATGACCGAGGCGGGCCTGGAGATCAGCAAGTGTTGCGCCTTGCTGAGCGGCCATCACGGCCCCAGTGTGGCGGAGGTCGTGGAAGCGGAGATCCGAGCGCCCGGCGATCTCGGCGGCCTTCTTGAAGTAGCTGGTGATCGTGGAGGGCCACTGCTGGCGTCCGTTGGCGGCCGGGAAGAGCAGGCCCTCCTGGCCAAGCGCCGCGTACTTCTCCAGGTGCTCCTTGATGACCGGGATCAGGTGGGGCGGGATCGCCACGTCGCGGATGCCGGCCTCCGACTTCGGCGGCTCGACCTGGATCTTGCGGTTCACCCACACCACGCCGCGGCGCACCTGGATCACACCGGTCCACCGGCCGCTGGCATGGCGCAGCTTGATGTCCTTGCGGCGCAGCTCGGCGATCTCGCCGTAGCGGAGCGCGCACCAGGACGCCAGCAGCACCATCAGCTTCCACTTCTCGGGCATGTTCTCCACGATCACGTCGAGTTCCTCGATCGAGGCCGGCTCGAGCCGGCGCCGCTTCGGCTGGTAGCCGGCGCCGCGGATGTGCACCGGGCTGGCTTCGATCAGGTCCTCGTCGACGGCGCTGTTCATGATCGCCCGCAGCAGCCCGTACGCCTTCGAGTTGGCCCGCGGGGTCTCGGCGCTGCCTTCCAAAGTGTCCTCGTACCAGCGGCGCACCGCGCCCTTGGTGATGTCACGCAGCCGCATCCGGCCGAACGTCGGCACCAGGTGGTGCTCCAGTGTCGCCTCGTAGTTGGCCCTCGTGGACGCGCGCAGCGGCTCGCCCTTGTCGGTGCGGCGCTTGGCGATCCACTTCTTCGCGTAGGTCTCAAAGTCGGGCGTCGTCGCCGTAGCGCGCGCCTTCTCGGCGCGGTGCTTCGGGGGAGACCAGTCGTTGGCATCGATCAGCTTGCGCTCCTCGTGGAGCCAGCCCTCGGCGTCGATCTTCGCCTGGAAGGTGGTCGGCGCGACGTGTCTCAGGAGGTCCGGGCCCGTATAGACGGCCTGGTGGCGACCGGACGCGAGCTTGCGGATCGAGCCGAACTCGCGGCGTTCGCGGCCCATCGGAGCCTCCGATCCTTATTGCACGACGTGCGCCTATCGTGCAATAAGAGGGGTCTCTGATGCAACCTTCTGGCCTGTTGCGGTCTGGTCGACCGAGAGTAAGATCCCTAGTGGACGAGCAGTAATCTGCTGGTGGGGCGGGTGGGGCTCGAACCCACGACCCAGGGATTATGAGTCCCCTGCTCTGACCGGCTGAGCTACCGCCCCCGAGCGTTCTGGTTCAAGGTAGCGATCCCGGTTGGGGCGTGTCCAAAGGGAACCGGTACGGTTGCGGACGGACGCAACGTCGAGTCGGAAGCAGCATGGACGCACTCCAGATGACAATTTGGGCCGTAACGGCCATCCTCCTGGGCGGGCTTGCCTGGGCCTTCTTCAAGAACGACGGGTTGGCGATCCGGCTCGGCGCGCTCGGCCTGTTCGGCGTCTTCTACGTCGCCATGGTTCTCTGGGCTCCCACCGACGCGACCTGGGCCGACGTGACCATCATGGCGGTCATCGTGATCGCGCTGGGTTCGCGCATGAAGAAGCCGTCCGACGACACCAAGCCGTCCGATCCGGACGCGGAGCAGGGAGGCCCGAGCGATGACTGACAGCACGGACGCCGGCTGGCAGCAGCCCGACCGGGAGGACCCCCTCGAGGCGACCGCTATCGACCTGATCACCCAGGTCGTCCAGGAGGCGTTCCTGGAGCTCGATCCGCTCGAACTCGTCCGGACGCGGGCGCCGCAACTCTCCGCCGACGACCAAGCCGTCGTGGCTCACCTGATCGACGAGGCCGCGGTGGAACTCGAGGTGGACTTCAGCGGGCACGAGCACGACTGAGGCATTCGACGGCCCAACCAGCCGAGTTGGCGCAGCCGACTCGTGATCCTTCGTTCCTCGCGCAGCGCCTCGGCGAACGGCTCTGAGGCCGCTCAGCGGACCACCATGGCAATGCCGCCGAAGGCCGGCAGTTCCACCGTGAAGCCGCCGAGGGCGTCCACGTCGTCCACCTTGCGGCGCGTGGCCAGATCTGTCACCCGACCGGCGGGCAGGTGCTCGGACTGAACCCGACCGGTGATCTTGTCCGGGCCGAAGTTCAACGCCGTGATCTGCACCAGGCCGCTCTCCAGGCGGCTGATCATCACCAGCATGCTCTTCCACGGCACGTCCGGAACGTCCAGCAGCGTGCCGGTCGCGATGCCCGAGCGCTTGCGCAGCCGCAGCACCTCCGCCAGCCGGGACGCGAACGAGTTCGGGTTCTCCAGCTGGGCGGGCAGCGGTCCGTACAGCGCCGTCGCCACCGGCATCCCGGACGCCGACTTCTTCGCGTCCGGAGCCTTCCCCATCAGGTCGTACGCGCCCCGCTCGATCCAGCGCGTGTCGCCCGTCCCGATCAGGCCGCGCACCTTGCTCCGGTCCAGCGGCAGCGCCCCGACCAGGTCCCAGCCCGACAGTGCGAACACCCCCGGCTGCCACGCGTTGTACATGCACAGCAGCAGGTGCGCGTTCATGATCCGGCGCACGTCCGCCTCGGTGATCGACTCCAGATCCGTGATGCCCAGCGACGCCGTCACCACCGACGCGGTCGTGCACGCGATCCCGTTCTGCACGAACAGCGCGTTGTACGGGGCCGCGTCACCGGCCAGCTTCAGCCGCATCGTCTCCCGCACATAGTCGGCCAGTTCGCCGCCCGTGGTCTCGCCGCCGCCCAGCTGGTAGTGGTCGTCGCGGTGCGGACCCGCCCAGTGCACCAGCTCGTAGGTCAGCTCGTCGTGGTTCTGCAGCGCGTGCACCAGCGACGCCTGGTCGACGCCCACCCGCATCGCCTCCCGCAGCGCGAGCCGCAGGAACTCGGTGTCCGCCGTCGCCAGCGCGAACTGGTAGGCCGGCCTGGTCACGAAGTCGTACGACAGGTCGGGCCCCACCGCGCTGGTGTGCTTGATGTCGTCGATGGCCAGGTTCAGCTCCTGGAACGTGAACCCGCCCACTTTGCGCACCATCGAGCCGATCAACTGGTTGGCCGCCTGGCTCAGCGGGTGGCCCTCCGACCAGCCCGGGCCCGAGTCCAGGCCCTTCTCCACGCCGAGGAACCCGTTCGCGTCCAGCCGCAGCCCGCCGGAACCCAGGTCGAGCAGCGAGTGCAGCGCGTCACCCATCACCAGCCGCATGCCCGCGAACGTCGGGTCCAGCCAGTTGATGGTCGGCTGGCCGTCCTTGAAGTAGTGCAGGTACACCCAGCGGCGCAGCCGTCCCTTGTAGTCCCAGATGGGGGGAGTGACCGACCAGTTCGTCTCCTTCACCCCGGGCTCGTAGAAGATCACCCGCTGCAGTGCCCCGATGATGTAGCCGGCCTCGGCCAGCCGCTGCTCGGTCGCCGGGTCAAGGTTCACCGAGTCCCGCCCCTCGGGGACGTCGGGCAGCAGGTCCCACGCCTCCTCCGGGATGTCGATCATGTGGTAGATCCCCGGGTAGTCCAGGTAGTTCAGCTCGGCAAGCCGGAAGTCCGCGCCCTTGCCGGTGTGGCCCGGCACGATGTCGTCGATGATGGTGCCGCGTCGGCGCGCAGCGTTCGCGCACATCTCCCGGAACTGGTCCTCGGTGCCGAACACCGGGTCGATCTGCATGCTGATCCGGTCGAAGTGGCCGTCGACGCTCGGCGTCGGCTCCCAGCCCTGGATGCCGCCGGCCAGCTTCAGCGGGCCCGTGTGCACCCCGTCGATGCCGATCTTCGCGAACGCCGCCCACAGCTCCTCCGAGCCGAGGGACGCCAGGAACGACTCACCCGGAGCGGTGATGTGCGAGAGCGGATAGGCGGTGTACCAGACCGACGCCTGGCGTACAGCCTCGCGCGGGTCCGGGTGCGCGTACGGATTCGCCCACATCGCGTGGTGGCCGGCCAGTTGGCGTCCGAGCGCGGTCGCGTCGTGCAGCATCGACTGCTGCTCGAGCCAGTCGATGTAGGCCGGATTGCGCCCGTCCGGCTCGAACGGGGGCAGCGGGACGACGTCCGCGTGGTCGCGACGCTTCGCCTTGGGACGCAGCTTCTCCGGCCGGGCCGCGTACGGCGTCGGCTCCAGGACGAACTCCATCGTCCGGTCCTCTTCGGGAACTTCGGGCAGCTCCTGATCCACGCTCATTCGCCCAACCTATTGCAGCGGCCGGGTGGGTGGCGAGACGTCCTCAGCCGACCGTGTAGCGGGCCTTGAGGGTGGCGATCGTGTCCTCGCTGAGCCCCAGTCCCTCGGTGACGAACCGGTGCACCCCGGCGAACGTCATGTCGTAGGCCTGGTCGTCGGGGTAGTACTGCGTGATCGCATTCACGAGCGTGTCGAACATCCCTGAGGACACGCCGGGGGAGCGCAGGTATTCGGTGCGGGCGGTCTCGAGATCGGTCCCGACGATGAACATCAGGATCAGGTTGAGCATGCCGGTGCGGTCACGTCCGTAGTGGCAGTGCACCAACACAGGCCCCGGCGTCGCGGCGATCCGGGTCAGCGCCGAGCCGAGCGAGGTGCGGTCGGACGCCTTGGTCACGAAGGTGGCCAGGTCAGCCGTGCCGGTCATGGAGTAGCGGTACTTCGCCACCTTCGGCAGGGTCGGGTCCTTGCACGCCTTCGCCGCGGTCGTCGAGCGCAGGTCGATGATCGCTCCGCCGCGCAGCAGGCTCGCCATCAGCTGCTTCGCGAACTTCGACGCGTGGCACAGTTCGCCGCTGCGGTAGATCGGCGAGCCCAGGTCGACCACGATCCGCTCGTTGGAAACCCTCGTCAGGGACGGCATCTGGTCATTGAGCCAGGTGCGGTGCCCGGTTCGGCTCCACAGCACCACGCCGTTCTCGAAGTGCTGGTCGTAGACGTTCTGGGTGCCCACCCTCAGCTTGACCCGCGGCGCGAGCGGATCGCCGAAGACGGCCTCGCCGCCGGCGGCGACGTAGGTCTTGAGGATCTTGCCGATCACGGGGTAGGTGGTCGCCGCAGCCGGTGGCGCGACGAGAGCGGTGGCGCCGAGTGCCGTCGCGAGCACGACGGCGAGAGAGCCGAGCAAGCGCTTCATGGGTTCCTCAGGGTGCGAGCAGGACGCGGCAGCGCCGCACGTCGGCCGGGGGACCGACAAGGACACCATGACAGGCGCGCCGGTGGGACGCAAGGTTCCGGGCTGTGGGCTCAGCCGAGCGCCCGGGCGAGCAACGCGTCCAGGTCGACGTGCTCGACCAGGGCGTCGGCGAGGGCGTCGAGCATCTGTGCGCGCCGCTCGGTGAACCCGGGCTGGCCGGGCACGGGGCGCCAGGTCGATCCGACGGCCTCGGCGACGGTGGTCAGCCAGGCTCGACGGAAGTCGTCGTTCTCGAAGGCCCCGTGCCAGATGGTGCCCCACGTGCTGCCGTGCCGGACGCCGTCGAGGAACGGCTCGCCCCCGGTGACCTCGACCACGCCGTGGTGGATCTCGTAGGCGGTGACCTGGTGGCCGTGCCAGCTGCCGCGGGGACGCCCGAGCACCTTCTCCTCGCTGAACCGGACGCGGCCGGGCAGCAGCCCGAGGCCCGGCTCGACACCCAGGGACGACTCGACCGGGTCATCGATCGTCTCGGTGAGCATCTGGTAGCCGCCGCAGATGCCCAGGACGGGACGTCCGGCCGCTGCCCGTGCGGCGAGGGCGTCGGCGAGCCCGTGCCGTCGCAGCCAGTCCAGGTCGGCCAGCGTGGAACGGCTGCCGGGCAGCACGACCAGGTCGGCGCTCTCCACGTCGGACGGGCTGGCGGTCGCGAACACGTCCAGCCCGGGCTCGGCGGCCAGCGCATCCAGGTCGGTGGCGTTGGAGATGCGCGGGAACCGGATCGCGGCCACCCGCAGAGTGCCGGCGCGTCCGGGCAGTCGCGGCCACTTCGCAAACGCGAGCGCGTCCTCGCTGTCCAGCCACACCTCGTCGAGCCAGGGCAGCACGCCGAAACAGTGCAGCCCGGTGCGGCGGGTCACTTCTTCCAGACCGGGATCGAGCACGGACTGGTCACCACGGAACTTGTTCACCAGGTAGCCGGCGAGAGTGGCCCGGTCGGCGTCGTCCACGATCGCCCAGTGCCCGAACAGGGATGCCAGCAGGCCGCCGCGGTCGATGTCCCCGACGAGCAGCACCGGCAGCCCGAACCGTCGGGCGAGGCCGAAATTCACGTAGTCGCCGGCGCGCAAGTTGATCTCCGCCGGTGAGCCGGCTCCTTCGGCCACGACCAGGTCGTAGCCGGCCTCGAGTTCGGCGAACGCAGCGTAGGCTGCCTCAGCCAGTCGCGTCCGCCCACCCACGTACTCGCCGGCCTCCAGCGTTCCGCCCGGCTGGCCGCGCAGCACGATGAACGCGCGGCGGTCCGTGCCCGGCTTCAGCAACACAGGGTTGTGGATCGACGACGGTTCCACCCCGGCCGCGATCGCCTGCAGGTACTGGGCCCGGCCGATCTCGGAGCCGTCCGGGCAGACCATCGAGTTGTTGGACATGTTCTGGGCCTTGAACGGCGCCACCCGCACGCCCTGTCGTGCCCACGCCCGGCACAGCCCCGCCGTGATCAGCGACTTCCCGGCGTCCGAGGACGTGCCCGCCACCAGGAGTCCCGCCATGGTCGAATCCTGCCACGACCAGCGCAGGGCCCGGCTGGTTTCCCGCGACCGTCCCGCTCGAGCCCCGGGTAGCTCAGTCCGTGAACGGAGGCTCGATGCCCCACAAGGGCGAGCCCTTGCGATTCGCGCTGGTACTGGCCGGGCGAGCCCCAGCGAGGGAGGCTGCGCCGGTGGCTGCGCTGTCGATCGTTCGATACACCACGCGGTCGCCCACGATGGTGCCGCAGTAGCGTCCGTTCGGGTCGTAGATCTTCAGATTCTCAACCTGGCCGAGGTAGTGGCCCGAGCGGGAGTACAGGTGGTTGTCGATTCGCTGGAGGAGGCGCCCACTCTTCGTGTACAGATCAGTCATGGTTCATTGACTCACTTTCGGTTGCTTGCGCCTAATCCCGCCTGCACGTTGTAGCTGGCGTTCGAGTGTGTGGGCCGCATGCCGGAGAGGAGGGCGTGCAGAGGGACCGATCCGACCCGGATCCGCTGGTCGGCCAAGGCGTACGGCACCCAGATCGTGCCGTCGTGAAGGATGGCGCCGCAGCTGTATACGACGTTGGGCACGTAGCCGGAGGTTCCCGGGGCGGGTCTGAGGAGCGGCTCGGCCAAGGTGGCCCGCACAACGGTGGGGTCCTCACGGTCGAGAAGGAGTGCACCCAGGCTGTACTCGCGAGTCGGGCCCACGCCGTGCGTGATCACGAGCCATCCGCTGTCGGTCTCGATCGGGGGCGCGCAGACGCCGCTCTGGACGATGGCCCAGTGCGGACGCGGGTACCGCAGGGGGGTCTCCGGGGCCCAGTCGAGTCCGTCCGGCGAGGTGGTGAGGGTGATCGACTCGCCATCACTTCGCGCGAGGGCCACCTGAACCCCGCCCACCGGACGCGGGAAGAGCGCGACGCCCTTGGAGTCGGAGCAGGGGCCGGTGAGCCGTTGCACGCTGAAGGACCGGAAGTCGTCGGTGGTGAGCAGTCGGGTGGCGATCGCCTGTCCGTCGTAGGCGGTGTAGGTGCCGCGGTACTCGGTGTGCCCGGCCGCGTCCGTGAACCCGACCAGGCGGAGGTCCTCCATGCCCTGGTTCTCCTCGTCCGCGGCGGGAACGAGCGTCCGTTGACTGAGTGTGCTGGACTCGCTGAAGGTCGCCTCGTAGGCAGAGCCGGCAATGACGCGGATCAGCTGCTGCTGGGCGCGGGCGTCGAGCTGATGCAGCAGCGCGGGCGGCAGCTGCTGCACCGCGTGTTCCACGGCCTCGCTGTCGAAGTCTGCGGGAAGCGCCTGTGCGACCGTTCGGGCGAGCTCGTCGGTCCGCCCCCGGTGTTCCAGGGCGCGGCTCAAGTGGTCCCGGTTCCAGTGTCCACCGCTGATCCGGGCGAGGTGGAGCGGCTGATCGCGAGGCATGAACCGCCACCGCTGTCCGGGACCAACGATCGCCTCGCAGAAGCCGATCGAGGACCGATGGCCCTCCCCGATCAGACGCAACGACAACGCAACCCGCAACTGGCCCGGCCGGAGTCCGGTCTGGTCAGGGTGGGCGACCACACTCGGGTTGCACAACGCGGCGCCCTCCGGCGAGACCTCTGCGCTGAACACAGCGCCGATCGCGACACCCAGGTCATGGTCGAGTCCCACCTCGGGCGTGCGCCAGACGGTGAGCGCGTGGCGTCGGAGCACCTGCCCGAGGTCGGCGTGGCGCTCTCCCAGACGGCTGAGCGCTTCGTTGGCGATCTGGGCAACGTCCGCCGCGGGCAGGGCGAGCACTCGGTCCAGGACGGCCTGGGTTCTCGAACTCGAGCCGGGAGTGGCGTCGCCGGGCAGGAAGAGGCGGAGGAACACGCGTTCCGGGTCGGAGCGCAGTTCGACGCCCGCATCAGTGAGGCTCAGAGTCATCACCGGGGTACCGCCATCGCGCGGGCGTGCTGGATCGTGCTCAGCGCGGCGATCGTGGACTCGGCTCCGCAGTTCTGATTACGTCCGTGAGGCTCAAGTCCGTCGTGGCCTGCTCCGGTCGTGGTGTCGTAGACCATGACGTCGGCGTCGTTCGCGCCGAGGAACCAGGCGCAGGCCAGATCGACGCCCCTGTGCCACAGGGGGTCGCGGGTGACCTGTGCGGCATGGACGCAGGCGTCGGCGATCACCGCCGGCTCGATCGGCTGCTGGTCCCACAGGGGGCCTGGGTCGTCGGGCCCGCGGCCGTCCGTGCCAGTCACCGACAAGTGACCGCGGCCACCCGTTTCGATCTCGAGGAGTGCCTCGAGCATCCGGAGGCCTTCACGGACGTCATCGCGTCGGCGCAGTACAGCGCCTCCGAAGACGAGGGCGTCGCACAAGGCCGCGTTGGCGTACCGCAATCGAGGCTCGGGCCACTGCCATCCAGAGTGGGCACCGCGGGGAATCTGGGCCAGACAATCCCGCAGCAACGACTCCGCCGGTCCCGGCAGGTCGGGTCTGCCACGCAGGAACTCAGCGGCTCCGAGGACCGCGAACGCTGCTGCGCGAACATCGTCCGACCGAGCCCGGGCCGCCCGGAGGAAGGCCCGAGTGGCGCGAAGCCGGATCGATCGGGTCGTGCCGGATCGAGCGGCGAAGCCGAGTGCGTTGATCGTGCGCCCCCAACAGTCGCCGGTGCTCGCATCCGGCTCCCAGTTCCCGGCCGCCGAGCGGCGATTGCGCACGGATCCGTCCGCCTCGACCGCGGCCTCGAGATAACTGAGATAGGTCTCCGCGGCGAGGTCCAGGGCGCGAGTCCTGGCTGGCTCGCGGAGGACGACGACCAGTGCCCGAGACACGTCGTCGGCACAGTAGCCGTGCTCGCGTCGGGGCTCAACGAAGAGCGCGTGTTCGAAGAGGCCGACCCGGTCGGTCATCCGCAGGAGGTGGCTGAACACCGGCACCGGAGCGACAGTGCTCGCCCGTGCGCTCACGGACCGACCCGCTCCAGACGCCCGCCGGTCAAGAGCTCCCGGAACCTTCCGGCGACGTTCTCCCAGCTGTTGGCATGGGCGAGCTCGTCGGCCATCCTGCGCGCGCTGGAGGCGTAACCGGGGTCGGTGAGAGCGACGCGGATGGCCTTGGCCATATCCAGCGGACGCTTGTGGTCGACCAGGAGCCCCCCTCCGCCGGAGAGCAGCTCCACCGCGTGTGGGAACCGCGTGGCGACCACGATCCTTCCTGCGGCAACAGCCTCGGCCAGCACGCCCGAGGTGACCTGCTCGTGGGAGTCGTAAGGCAGCAGGACGAGGGCAGCGGCGGCGATCTCGGTGGCGAGGTCGCCCGGCTCCTGATATCGCCCATCCAGCACCACGTCGCCGGCGACGCCCAGTGTGTCCGCCAGGTTCAGCAGATCCCTGCGGTACTGCTCTCCTTGCTGCTGCACGACCTTGGGGTGAGTCTGTCCGAGCACCCGATACAGCGGTCTCTGGTCGGGTTGCAGGCAGCCGATCGCCCGGATTCCCCACTCGATCCCCTTGCCCGGGCCGATCAGGCCCCAGGTGAGCATCAATGGCCGCCCCGATTGCGGCGGGGGAGCGGCCACCGGGCGGGCCTGGACACCATGGGGGATCAACGTCACCTTGGTCGAGGGAGCGGCGTACTGCGTAGCGAGAATCGCCTCGGCTGCACGGGTCATCACCACCACGCGGTCGGCGAGGTCCAGGATCCTGCTCAGGACGGCACGCTGGTGCGGAGTCGGATCCGTTGGCACCGTATGCAGGACGATGACGCGGGTGGGGAGGATCCGTTCGAGAACGTCGATGATCTCGTCCCCATCCGGTCCGCCGTAGATCCCGAACTCATGCTGGACGATCACCAGGTCAGTCTCGTTGAGCAGTGCCGCAGCGTGCGAACGTCCGATCCCGTCGTCCGGGTGCAGGTCGCCGGCCACCTGAATCCCCGGAGCGGGGGTCGATGGGCCGGTGGGAACGAGATCGTCCACCCGTACGATCAAGGCCTGGTCACGCCCGTCTGCCACCAAGGCCCTTGCCAGTGCGTCGGTGAAGGTTGCCAGCCCGCAGCGGGTGGGTGGGTAGGTGCTGAGAAACCCGAATCGCGCCATCGGCCCGTCCGTTCCTGAGGGTGGTGGGCCAAGCCTCGCCACCTGCGGGCGAGACGTCTGCCGATCGGCACCCCCCGCGGAATCGCGTGCCGCGATCCGGTTGCCGCCCAGAACCCGGCATCCGAGCAATGAGCGACTTTGTCTAGACAATACCAGTACAGTCCAAACCCGCGGGGAGGGGATGTCGGCGATGTCGCAGGCCCGGGTACTCTGGGCCTTACCTGTTCTGAGGGTCGCCGTTGGGGTTTCTTTGTAGAGCCGGTAGGAAACGGCGACGCCATGACGGCAATCGACAACCTGTCCACGAACACTTCGCGCGCGTCCAAGGCGGCTGCCGTCCGAGCAGAACTGAGCAGGCGGACTCGGAGTTTCACAGACCTCGCCCAGGCTGTGCGAACGGCCGGGCTCAATGACCGCACGCGCTGGTTCTACGTGGCGCTGTTCGGCGCGCTGGTGACTGCGCTCGCCGGAGCCTTCACCGGGCTGGTTCTGCTGCGGGACTCGTGGTTCCAGCTGCTGATCGCGGCGGCTCTCGGCGTGATCTTCACCCAGTTCGCGTTCCTCGGACACGAGGCATCGCACCGCCAGGTGCTCGCGTCAGGTCCGGCCAACGACCACGTCGGACGCGTGCTGTCCACTCTCTTCGTCGGGATCAGCTACTCCTGGTGGATGACCAAGCACACTCGTCATCACGGGAACCCGAACCGGGCCGGCAAGGACCCGGACATCGCCCCGGGAACGGTCGTGTTCACCGCCGAGGACGCGGCGGCCAGCACCGGCTTGCACCGGTGGTTGGTACGTCGCCAGGGCTGGCTGTTCGTCCCGCTGCTTCCGCTGGTCGGGATCGACCTGCATCAGAGGTCGATTCGCAGCCTCTTCGCCCGGCGGCCCATACAGGGACGTGGGCTGGAGATCGCGCTCCTCGCCGCGCGGTCCACGCTCTACCTGGGTGCGCTGTTCTGGCTGCTGCCCCCGGGCATGGCGTTCGCCTTCCTCGGGGTGCAGCTGGGTGTCTTCGGGGTGTACATGGGGGCGAGCTTCGCTCCCAACCACATCGGCATGCCGATCGTGCCGGCCGATGTCCGGCTCGACTTCCTCGACAAGCAGGTGCTCACCTCCCGCAACGTGTCCGGCGGTTGGTGGATGACGGCCCTGATGGGCGGGCTCAACTACCAGATCGAGCACCACTTGTTCCCCAGCATGCCCAGGCCTCACTTGAGCCAGGCGCGCAGGCTCGTTCGCAGGCACTGCCGCGAACACGGCGTGAGCTACACCGAGACCTCGCTGCACGAGGCACTGGCGATCGTGGTGAGCCACATGAACGATGTCGGCCTCGCGGCTTCGCGAGCCTTCCGCTGCCCGACAGCCGGAGCGATGGGGCGTCCCTGACGTCGGGAGCACCCGGCTGCTGAGACGGTCCCACGTCGCTACCGCGAGAGGCGGTGGACGCCTTATGGATCTCACCGACCCGAACCCGGGTCATTCTCCATCGTCGGACGCGGTCGTCGCAGAGGGCCCACCGCCCTCCGGGCGCGGGGGCTTCGCGCATCTCGCGCGGCTCACCGATCCTGGCGGGGTGCGCGAACGTCCCGAGGTGGGCGGATTCGCGGCACCCGGCTACCGCACCTCGGATGCCGCCCGTGCCCTGATCCTGGTGCTCCACGAGTATCTGGACTCGCCCCGGATCGCCTTGACCTCGGTCACCTACCTGGCCTTCCTGGAGCAGGCAGTGGGCCCGGACGGGCTCGCGTACGAGCGCTTGACTCCCCATCGGCACTGGTCAGACAAGCCCGACCGCACCGAAGTCTGGGGCCGATGCGTGGCCGCGCTCGGCACGGCGGCGAGGATGGGGACCTCGAAGGTCACTCGGGATCGGGCGATCAAGACGTTTCTCCGCGCGGCCAAGGCTCGCCCGTCCGATGCCCGTGCGGCCGCGCTGGCGGCGCTCGGCGCGGTCGCTCTCGTGCGCTCGCGGACTGACGCGTCCGGCGTCGCACGATCGCTCCTCTCCGACTGCCTGGACGTCATCCCACGCCAGCCGAAGCCGGGCTGGGCGTGGCCGGAGGAGCGCCTCGTCCACAACAACGCGGCGCTGTGCGACGCACTGATCGTCGGTGGCGCAGCCTTGGGCCGAGCAGTGCCGATTCGGCAGGGCCTTTCGATGCTGACCATGCTGATGGAGACCGAGACCAGTGAGCGCGGTCATCTCTCGCCCACGGGCGACCTGGGAAGATCGGCTCACGACAGTGGCCCCTGCGGAAGACAGCGGCCCGCGGACGTCGCCGCGATCGCCGATGCCTGCGCGCATGCCTTTGCTGTCACTGGCGACCTCCACTGGCGACGGGGAGTCTGGCTGGCCTGGAAGTGGTTTCTCGGGATGAATGACCTCGGCGTGCGGGTCTATGACCCAGAGACCGGAATCGCGAACGACGCGCTCCTGCTCACTGCCCAGCCGGGCGGTTCCGGCGCGGAGGCGACCTTGGCGGCACTCAGCACCATGCAACGAACCCGTGACGTGGGCGCGTGAGGTTGTGAGTACCCGAATCGGAGCCGCCCGGGCTGGGTTGGGCCGCCGGCAGGCCGAACCGCGCGGGCCCGCCCAGCTGCCGCCCGATGGGCGGACCTGGACCAGTGAGGTGAAGTGTTACTCGTGGCCAACGAGGGAGAAGCAGTGGCTCCCCCGCCTGGACTCGAACCAGGAACCCTCTGATTAACAGTCAGATGCTCTGCCAATTGAGCTACAGGGGACCGCGCTGGGCGCGAGTAGGTACGTTACCAGAACTTCAGCGAACGTCGTACTCGGCGCGGAGGCGCTCCAACTCAAGCGCGACGAGCGGGTCGCGGAGGAGCTCTTCGGACTGAATCCCCTTGCCAGGCGCCACACGCCAGATCAGGGCGGACGTCGGATCGGCCAAGTTGCGGCGCGCGGTGATCACGGCGGTGCCCCGGTCGGCGAGGGTGACCGTGCGGACGCAGGCGATGCTCGCCGTGACCCGCTCGTTGAACAGGTCGGGCAGCCGCCCGGTCTCGATGAGCTCCAGGTCGTCCGAGCGGCCGTCCACGGTGGTCCAGCGCAGCATCCTCGACGCGTGGTCCCAGCCGCCGCGGTCCACGTCGTGCCAGGCCACCTCGTGGCAAGCCGCGCCGTCGGTGTACGCCAAGGCGTCCGCCAGCCCCAGCACCTGGCCCACCGGGCTGCGTCCGGACGCGAGGACACGCCGCCCGCCGACCAGCTTCATCAAGGCCGGGTCGTCAATGGTGGTGCGTACGAAGAGTGCCATGGAGCCATTGTGGTGGCCAGGTTTCGACACGCTCAACCGGCCGCTGCCGCCACGAGCCGGCGGACAGCGGGCAGGTCCGGGTAAGCCCAGTGCAGCCAGGGCAGGCGGTTGCGGGCGAACCAGCAGACCTGGTCGTGATCGGTGCTGGAGGCAGGCGGCTCGCCGAGCGGGCGGACGAAGTAGGTCGCGAGGGTGATCGGCACGCCCGCCACCATCGTCGTGGAATGGTCGAGCAGCTCGCCGACCTCGATCTCCACCCCGAGCTCCTCGCCGATCTCGCGTTTGAGCGCCGTGTCCGGGGACTCCCACCGCTCACTCTTGCCTCCGGGAAACTCCCAGCGTCCGCCGGCCTAAAAGTGGGGGCGACGACGACAGGCCAGCACCCGCTCGCCGTCGGTGAAGACCGCTGCCACGACCTCCACGAATCAGACCGCCGCCCGGCGGAGCGCGGCCAGGGTCGCCTCGACGTCGTCGTCGGTGGTCGACCAGTTGCACAACGCCACCCTCAGCACGGCGTGATCATGCCACCGCGAGCCCGACGTCCACGCCGTCCCGTCGGCAAGCATCCGGCGCACCACTTCGCGGGTGTGCTGGTCGTCGCCGAATCGCGCGCAGACCTGGGTGAACACCACGTCGTTGAGCACCTCGCCGCCAGGAATGGCCCGGATGCCGTCGGCGAACAGCTGCGCGTGCCGGCTGTAGCGCTCGACCAGTTCGGCGACACCGCTGCGTCCCAGCGCCGCCAGCACCGCCCACACCGGCACCGCCCTCGCCCTGCGCGACATCTCCGGCACCCGGTCGAACGGGTCCCCGCCCCCGGAATCCTGGATCAGGTACTCGCCGTGCATGCTCATCGCAGCCCGCAGCGCGGCGTCGTCGCGCACGATCGCCACCCCGCAGTCGTAGGGCACGTTCAGGGTCTTGTGCGCGTCCGTCGTCCAGGAGTCCGCGGCCTCGTAACCCTCGGTGAGATGGCGCAGCTTCGGCGACGCGGCCGCGAACAGGCCGAAGGCCCCGTCCACGTGCACCCAGGCGCCCGCCCGGTGCGCGGCTGCGATCGCCGCCGGGAAGTCGTCGAAAGCTCCCGAATGCACGTTGCCGGCCTGCAGCACGACGATGGTCGGCCTGCCCTGGTCCTGGCTGAGGTACCACTCCAGTGCCTCAACGTCGATGCGCCCCTGGTCGTCGGACGCCACCGGCTCGGGCCGGCCCAGCCCGGCGAACCGCAGCGCCGAGTCCACGGAGTCGTGGCGTTCGTCGCCGACAAGGACGCGGACGCCGGGCGAGCCCGCCAGGCCGCGGCCGGCCACATCCCAGTCGGCCTGGCGCAGCACCGCGTCGCGCGCGGCGACCAGGCAGGTCCAGTTCGACATGGTCGCGCCGGTGACCATGCCGACGCCGGCGGTGGCGGGCAGCCCGAGCAGGTCCAGCAGCCAGCGGTCGGCGACAGCCTCCACGGCGACCGTGCCGGGCGTCGCGGCGGCCAGGGCGCTGTTCTGGTCCCAGGCAGACGCCAGCCAGTCGGCGGCCAGACCGGCCGGGTGCGTCCCTCCGATCACCATGCCGAACCAGCGTCCGGACGGCATCGCGGTGAGTCCGGGCTCCACCGCGTCCGCCAGGTGCTGGATGACCTGCGCAGCCGGCTGGGGAATCTCCGGCAGGTCGCCCAGCAGGGCGGCCACGTCCTCGACGGCGGCCCGCCCCGGAATGTCCCGGGTGGGCAGCGAGTCGAGCCAATCGAGCGCGTACCGGTGTGCGGCGTCGAGCGCCTCGTGCAGCTGTGACATGCGTCCTCCTGGTGGGTCATTATTCCGTCGGCTGTGCCGTCCGCGCGCCCGGACTACTGCGTAGCTACTCCCAGCCGACGTCCGCCGGATCGAGGTCGGGACGCCAGCCCCGCCACACCGGGGAGCGCAGGCGTCCCGGGCCGGTGAGTTCGGTGTAGTACACCTCGCCCACCAGCCTCGGCTGCACCCAGTGCGCGTCCTTCGCGTCGTCGCGAGGGACGTCGCGCAACGGGTTCGTGGCGGACGCGAGCGGGTCGAGCAGACGCTGGGCCTCGGCGAGCCCCGCGTCGGTGAATCCGGAACCCACCCGGCCGACGTAGGCGAGCCCGCCCTCGTCCGGGATGCCCAGCAGCAACGCGCCCACCGTGCCCTGACGGTTCCCCTTGCCCGGACGCCACCCTCCGATCACCACGGCCTGGGCCTTGCGGTGCTTGATCTTCAGCCAGGTCGGTGCGCGGCGCCCGGGCTCGTAGACAGACCCCCTGCGCTTGGCGACGACGCCCTCCAGCCGGAAGGCGAGGCTCGCGTCCAGCGCCGCCGCCAGATCGCCGTCGAAGCCCGCCGGCACGTGGACGCGGGAGCCGCTGTCCTGCGGGCCGAGGCTCTCCAGCAGTTCACGGCGCGTCTCGTAGGGCTGGGTCAGCAGCGACTCGCCGTTGAGGCTGAGCAGGTCGAACAGCATCAACTGCGCCGGCGCGGCCTGGGCCGCCTTCGCGACGTCGCCGGGGCGGGTGAGGTTGATCCGGGGCTGCAGCAGCCCGAAGTTCGGGGCGCCGCCGGAGTCGAGAACGACGATCTCGCCGTCCAGGACGGCTTGCTCTGCCGGCAGGCCGGAGAGGTCGCCGATCAGGTCGGGGTACCGGGCGGTCTCGTCGCGGCCACGGCGACTCAGCAGGCGCACCGTGCCGTGGTCGAGCTCGACGATGATCCGCACGCCGTCCCACTTCATCTCGAACGCCCAGTCGTCCTCCTCGCCCAGCACCGCGGGAGTGGCCAGCGTGGCCAGCATGGGCTCGATCACCGCGCTGGCCGAGGGTGTCGACGTGGTGGACCGAACCGGCTCGGCCACGCGGTCCGCAGGGCTCGCCGAGCTCCCCATCCGGTGCATCAGCCAGTCCTTGCCGGTGCGGATGAGGGCGAACTTCGCCGGTTGTCCGCCCAAGCCCCCGTCGGGGCGCCCGTGCAGGGTGGCGATCACTTCGCCGTCGCGCCACTTCTCCAGTTCGTAGCTGCCGGCGTCCCAGATTCGCACGGTGCCACCGCCGTACTCGCCTCTCGGGATCGTTCCCTCGAACGAGCCGTACTCCAGCGGATGGTCCTCGGTCGGCACCGCGAGGTGGTTCTGCCTCGGGTCGGTCGGTGGGCCCTTCGGCACCGCCCAGCTCACCAGCACACCGTCATGCTCGAGCCGGACGTCGTAGTGGAGGCGCCGCGCATGGTGCTCCTGGATCACGAACGAGCGTCCGTCGGAGGCGGCCGGGACGCCCGCGGGCACCGGCTCAGGGGTCTTCGCCGGGTCGCGCATGCCACGGTAGGTGGCAAGCCGGTCGGACGGGGTCGCCGAGACCTCTTCCGGCGACAACAGCCCGGCGAGCAGGTCGCCCGACGCGGCGAGGCGTACGAGAACCTCGTCGAGCTCGAGGTGCCGCACGGCGGGGTCGGACAGTTCGTCCCAGGTACGCGGCGCCGCCACCCACGGACGGGCGCGCCCGCGCAGCGAGTAGGGGGCGATCGTGGTCTTGCTGCCGTTGTTCTGGCTCCAGTCGATGAAGACCTTTCCGGCCCGGTCAGCACGGCGCATCACGGCGGTCACCCGGTCGGGATGCGCGGCCTGCAGTGCCTCGGCGAGCTCGCGGGCGAGGCTGGAGGCGTCCCCGGTGGTGAGGGATCCGTCCAGGTGGGCGTAGAGGTGGATCCCCTTGCTGCCGCTGGTCACCGGGTAGGCGGTCAGCCCGGCGCCGTCCAGCACCTCGCGCACCCAGCCCGCGACCTCTGCGCACTGGGCAAGGCTCACGCCCTCGCCGGGGTCGAGGTCGAGGATGAGCCGGTCGGGCGGCAGGGGAGTGCCGTCCCCGGCGAACCGCCACTGCGGCACATGCAGCTCCAGCGCGGCCAGTTGCGCCATCCACACCAGGGTCGCCACATCGTCGGCGACCGGGTAGTCGTTGCTGCCCTCCGAGTGCTCGATGGTGTAGCGCCGAACCCACTCCGGCGTCCCCTTGGGCAGGTTCTTGGCGAAGAACACCCCGGGGTGGTGGCCATCCTCGCCAACGCCGTTCGGCCACCGTTTGCGGGTGATCGGACGCTGGCGAAGGTGCGGCAGGAGAACGGCGCCGATCTCGGCGTAGAAGGCGATCACCTCGCCCTTCGTGGTGCCGGTGGCAGGGTAGAGCACCTTGTCGAGGTTGGTCAGGACCAGCGTGTGCCCGTCCATGGTCACCTGCTGGCCGCCCACGGCTGCCATGGCGGCCATCCTGCCGGAGCGCACCGCAGAGGGCCAGCCCTCCGGTCCAGGGTTCGTGGGTGCGCGCGAGGGCGGCGGTCGACGGTGCGGCTATCGACAGGCGAATCCGGTACCGCGACCATTGAGCATGCTCCAGCTGAGGCTCGCTGTTCCCTCGGACCTCACCGAGGACGTCGTGATCGTCTTGTCCACCGAGCCGACGGTGAGCAGCCTCGCCGTCGTGCGCGGCGCGTCCATCGAGCCGCGTGGCGACCTGGTCTTCGCCGACATCGCCCGCGAGCACGCGAACGCCGTGATCACCCGGCTGCGCGCGATCGGTGTGGCCCAGCAGGGCAGCATGCACATCGAAGGGGTGACCACCTGGCTGTCGAAGGCGGGGCTGGACGCGGAGGTCGCCGCGCCCGGCAGTGGCGCGGACGCCGTGGTCTGGCCCGAGGTCGGCGCGCGGGCGTACGCGGATTCCGAGCTGAACGGCACCTACCTGATCTTCATGCTGCTGGCCACGCTGATCGCGGCCGGCGCCATCGTGCTCGACTCGCAGGTGCTGGTGATCGGTGCGATGGTGCTCGGGCCCGAGTTCGGCCCGATCGCCGCGCTGGGGCTGGCACTCGTGTTACGCCGACGGGCGTTGTTCGGCCTCGCCCTGCGCACGCTCCTGGTCGGATTCGTGGTCGCCATCGGTGTGACCACGCTGATGGGTCTCTATCTGCGCTTCGCTGGCCTCGTGGATCCCGCGGTCCTGGCCGGGTCGCGGCCGGGCACCCGGTTCATCTACCAGCCGGACGGCTGGTCCGTCGCGGTCGCGGTGATGGCCGCGATCGCCGGCGTCCTCTCGCTCACGTCGGGGCGGATGGGCGGGCTGTCCGGGGTGTTCATCTCGGTGACCACCGTGCCGGCGGCGGGCAACCTTGCCCTCGGCCTGGCGTTCTGGCTCCCGGACGAGGTCCTCGGCAGCGCTGCCCAGCTCGGCGTCAACCTCTCGGCCATGGTGATCGCCGGCTGGATCACGCTGGCCGTGCAACAGAAGCTGCTCAGCCGGCTACCGGTGAACCCGTGGCAGCGCGACATGTGGCTGCGCCGCCGCAAGGACATGCTCGGCCGCGGCTGAACGAAAAGGGGACGGTTCCGTTTCCGTCCACGTCGGGTGGGTGGACGAAAAGGGGACGGTTCCGTTTCCGTCCACCTCTGGCGGCTGGCCGATAAGGAGAACCGTCCCCTTATCGGCCACGTGTCGGCCAGGGCCTCCGGCGGTTGGCCGAAAAGGAGAACCGTCCCCTTATCGGCCAGGGCGGAGAGAGAGGGCCCCTCGTCGGGCGGGACGGAGGGTCATCCCTCGTGGCCAGGTCACGCAGGGACGGCGGCGCCGAGGGTCTCGCCGATCGGCTCGTGGATGACGAGGGTGGCCAGGTGGTCGTAGCCGGTGGCCTCCTTGTTGATCAGCACCAGTTGGTCGCCGCCGAAGGCATGGACGAGGCCCGCCGCCGGGTAGACCACGAGGGACGTGCCGCCGACGATCAGCGTGTCGGCGCGGGAGAGGTGCTGGACGGCGGCGTCCATGACCGCCGGGTCGAGCGCCTCCTCGTAGAGCACGACGTCGGGCTTGATCACCCCGCCGCACTCGCAGGTGGGCACGCCGTTCGAGCCGAGGATCGCGTCCAGTCCGTAGCCGCGGCCACAGCGCACGCAATTGTTCCGGTGCACGCTGCCGTGCAGCTCCAGGACGGTGCGCGATCCGGCCGCCTGGTGCAGGCCGTCGATGTTCTGCGTCACCACGGCGGTCAGCCGGCCCTCCTGCTCCAGCCGGGCGAGCGCGAGGTGGGCCGGGTTCGGCAACGCGGCCGGATACAGCAGGTGGTCGCGGTAGTAGTCGTAGAACTCGGCGGTGTGCCGCACGAAGAAGCTGTGGCTGAGCACCTGCTCCGGCGCGTACCGGGTGCCGGTGCTGCGGTTGTACAGTCCGTCCCCCGAGCGGAAGTCCGGGATCCCGCTCTCGGTGGAAACGCCCGCGCCGCCGAAGAAGACGATCCTGCGACTCCCGGAGATGATCCGGCTCAGTTCACTGACCACGTTTCGACCCTACGCCCGCTCAAGGCGGGTCCCTGACCTGAGATTGTCACCGAGCGGGGAATAGGCTCCGGTCATGCACGCCGCGTTCGCCGCGCCGACCGATGTCGCGCCCGCCCGTCCGGGGATCGAGGAACGGCTGGCCGCCCTGATCCGCGTCCCGACGGTCTCCGCGGAGCGTGCCGAGACCGGGGACGGCCCGTTCGAGGAATTGATCGCCCTGCTCGCCGAGCAGTACCCGCTCGTCCACGAGCGCCTCACCTGTGAGCGGATCGGGGGCTCAGGGCTCGTCTACACCTGGACCGGTGAGTCGGGCGCCGACCCCGTCGTCCTGATGGCGCACTACGACGTCGTACCTGTCGCCGGCCAGGAGTCCGAGTGGAGCGTGCCGCCCTTCGAGGGGAGAATCGTCGACGGCCAGGTCTGGGGGCGCGGCGCGCTCGACGACAAGGGTGCCCTGTGCACGCTGTTCGATGCGGTGGAGAACCTGCTCGCCGAGAGCTGGGCCCCGCCGCGGACGGTGCTGCTGTGCCTCGGCCCCGATGAAGAGCTGCACGGCACCACGGCGAGGCTGATCGCCCAGACCCTGAAAGAGCGCGGAATACGGCCGTGGCTGGTGCTCGACGAGGGCGGGGCGGTCACAGAGATCCCGTTCCCCGGCGTCAGCGGCACGTTTGCGATGGTGGGGCTCGCGGAGAAGGGCGTGATGTCGGTCGAGCTGTCTGCCGAGGGGATGGGCGGTCACGCCTCCGCACCCACCGGCCTGACCGCGGTCGGACGCATCGCTCGCGTGGTCGCCCGGCTGAATCGCAACGCGTTCGACGTCCGCATGCCGCGCACCGTGGTGAGCCTGCTCGCCGCGCTCGCAGAGCACGCCGAGCCGACCTACGCAAGGGCGTGGCGACTCGCCGCGTCCGCACCGTGGCTGGCCGCACGCCTGCTCGCCGCCGCCGGGGGAGCGGACGGGGCGGCCCTCGTCCGGACCACCCTCGCCCCCACCATGCTCTCAGGTGGCAGCAGCTCCAACGTGCTGCCCTCGAGTGCGTCCGCGATGCTGAACATCCGGGTGAACGTCGGCGAGACCACGACCGGGGTCGTCGCCCGGCTGCGGCGAGTGATCGCCGACCCCAAGGTGTCGGTCCGCGTGGTGGAGGGCGACGAGCCGACCCCGGAGTCGCCGGCTGACAACGCCCAGTTCGCCCTCATCGCCGCCAGTGTGGACGCCGGGTATCCGGGTGTCGCCACCATTCCGTACCTCACCACCGCAGCCACGGACGGACGCCACTGGCACCGGTTCGCGCCCGCCGTTTACCGGTTCGCTCCGCTGTACATCCCCGCCGCAGAGCGCGCCGGAATCCACGGACGCGACGAGCGCGTCGCGATCGACAGCCTGGTCCGCGGCGAGCGCTGCTACCGGGCCCTGCTGAAGGGACTGCCGGCATGACGATTCCGCAAGGGAGCGCGATCGACCCCGGCAAGGTGCGCTTCGGCACGCTGGGCGCTGTGGTGGGCTTCCTGGTCTTCGTCGAGCTCACCAGCGGTGTGATCCAGGGCTTCTACACCCCGCTGCTCACCGACATCGCCCGGCACTTCGGCGTCCCGGACGCGGACGTGAACTGGCTCGAGGGCGGCCAGGCGATGGTGGCTGCGATCGTCATCCCCGCGTTCGCGAAGCTCGGCGACATGATCGGGCACCGCCGAATGCTGCTGGTTTCGACAGCGTTGACCGCCGTGGCCAGCGCCGCGATGCCGCTGACCGGCAACTTCTGGCTGTTCCTGGTCGCCTGGTCGATGCAGGGCTTCTACGTGGTGTGGCTCCCGCTGGAGACGGCCCTGATCTTCTCCCGCGCCCGCTCCACCGGGCATCCGTCGGCTCTCACCCGGCGCGCCGCGGGGCTGCTGGTCGGTGCGCTGGAGATCGGCGTGATCCTCGCCGCGCTGTCCGCCGGTCAGCTGATCGGCGTGGTCCCACTTCCCCACATCCTGTGGATCCCCGCCGTCGCGGTGGCGGCCTGCTTCTTCGTGATCCTCTTTGGGGTGAAGGAGTCGCCCGAACTGCACGGCGGCCGCTTCGACACGGTCGGGCTGGTGCTCGTGGCGATCGCCCTGCTCGCCTTCACCGGCGGGCTGTTCCTGCTCAGGGTGAACGGTCCCGCCAGCCCGCTCGCCTGGGCGGTCCTGGTTGCCGGGCTCGCGGTGTTCCACCCGTTCGTCCGGTGGGAGCTGCGCCAGGCCGATCCCGTGGTTGATGTCCGGATGTTCGCCGACTCCTCGCTGTGGCCGGTGTTCCTCACCGCAGGCCTGTTCGGCGTGAGTGTGCTCGGGGCACAGGCGCCGTTGTCGACCTTCGCGCGCACCGACCCGGCCACCTACGGCTACGGCCTCGGCGCGAGCAGCGGACTCACCTCGGTCCTGATCGGGGTGTACGTGCTGATGCTCGCCGTCGGCGCCCTGCTGCTGCCGGTGGCGACCCGGTTCGTGACGCCGCGCTGGGCGCTGGTCGGCGCCAGCGGGCTGGTGGCGGCGGGATACCTGCTGTTCCTGCCGTTCCACGCCACCTTCGCCCAGACCGTCACCAACATGGTGATCGCAGGGCTCGGCTCCGGTGCGCTGGTCGCCGCACTGCCGGCGGCCGCGGCGTCGGCGGCGCCGCACGGCCAGACCGGGGTCGCCACCGGACTGACGAACTCGGTCAAGACCGTCGGCGGCGCGATCGCGTCCGCCGTGTTCGGGATCGCGCTGGCCACCCACGCCGACGGCTCGGTGGCCGAAACGGCCGGCTCGTTCAGCGGCTACGTCACCGTCTGGACCGTGTGCGGGCTCACCGCCCTGGCTGCCGCGATCGCGCTGCTCTTCGTGCCGCCGACAGCGTTCAGTGATCGGGTGGGGTAGTCGGGTCGTTCAGCCCTGGTCGCGGGAAGTGATTGCCTTCGCGACGGTCTCGGCCAGTACCTGGTCGACTTTGAGGTGTGCGGCCTGGGGGCTCTGCGGGGCGGGCCTGGGCATGGTCCGAACGGCTTCGGTGATCTGGGCGATCGCTTCGGCGTCGGGTGCGTCGGAGGTGTCGACGACGAGGTCGTAGGCGGACTCGTCGGCCCAGTCGGCGCCGTAGAATAGCCGGACGAAGCGGGCCCGGAGTTCGTCGTCGGCCTTGACGAGCTGGGCGGCCTCCTCGGGTCCGATCTCGTCGCGCTTGCCGATCCGGCGGGCGCGTGCGGTGTCGGACGCCTTCACGAAGACGTTCAGGACGTCGGCCATGCCGGCGAGCACCTGGTAGCCGCCCCGGCCGAGGATCACGACGTTGCCACGGGCCGCGATCGCCGCGATGGTCTGGTTCATCATCTCGACGGTGACGGTGCTGTTCTGGTCGAACAGTTCCCAGATCTTGGGCTTGTGGTCGTAGAGGAGGTTGAGCCGGGTCAGTCCGTACTGGCGGATCACCTTGTTGATCAACGACTTGTCGGCGAACTCGTAGCCGAGGTCCTTTGCCAGGGCCCGGGCGATCCGTGCGCCATGGGTGCCGACCTGGCGGGAGATGGTGATGACGGCCATGGTGTCTCCTCCTCATGCACGCCTGATGTTCGTATGTTCTTACAATACCCGGCCTACGGCCCTCACGGGAGGTTTCGGACGAATTCCCGGGGCGGTCAGGTCCGTTCAGGCCAGGAGGTCCAGCACGGTCCGGCCGACCCCGTCCGCGTCGTTCCCCGGTACCACGGTGAACCCCGCCGAGAGCAGGCTGTGGTGCCCGTTGGCCACCACGTACCCGCGTCCCGCCCAGGCCAGCATCGCGCGGTCGTTCGGCATGTCCCCGAAGGCGATCACATCGGACGCTCCGACGCCGAGTTCGGCGCACATCAGCGCGAGCGTGCTCGCCTTGGTGACGCCGGGGGCGCTGAGTTCGAGTAGCCCGTACGCGCCCGCCACCACCGAGTGGGTCTGGGTCAGCCGGTCGCCGACCACGCGCAACGCCTGCTCCGCCAGCGCGTCGCTGTCCAGCCGGGTGTGGTAGCCGAGCAGCTTGATCACCGGGCCGATCCGCGCGGTCAGGGCGTCCAGGTCGGCCATCACCGACCCCGCGGAGGCTCGCTCGACCGACGGACACCCGGGCTCGCAGCCGAAGCCGGTCGGGGTCTCGAAGCCGAACGTGATGCCCGGGATCGCGGTGCGGAGCGCGTCTGCGACCTCCACGGCGGTCGCAGCGTCGAGCGGGAAGCTGCGCACGACTGTCCTGGTGGCCAGGTCGAACACGGCGGCGCCGTTGCTGACCACGACCTGGGAGTGCGCCTCAGCGAGTTCGTCCAGCACGTCCAGCCAGCGCAGCGGGCGTCCGGTCGCGACCACGAACGGGATCCCGAGCTCCGCTGCCCGCCGCGCGGCCGCGAGGTTGGTCGGCGAGACCTTGTGGTCGGAGCCGAGGAACGTACCGTCCAGGTCGGTGGCGATCAGTCGGGGCCGCCCGGTCGGCGAGCCGGTCACAGCCGGGAGTTCGGGGACGGGGAACCTGGCCCGGACGGGGATCCGGACGCGGGTGAAGGCGAACCCGACTGCGGGGACGGCGATGCGGAGGATGGCGAGGGCGAGCCCGACTGCGGGGACGGCGATGCGGAGGACGGCGAGGGCGACCCCGACTGCGGCGACGGCGAGCCCGACTGCGGGGACGCGCTCGTCGGAACCGGCGGCGGCGGCGACACCGGGGGCGCCTGCTGGAAGATCAGGATGGCGATCAGCACCGCCAGGGCGGCCAGCAGCAGCATCAGCAGCCACGAGGCGAGGATCGACAGCCACCCGGCTCGGTCATGGCGCCCCGGCCACGGCAGCGGCCACAGCTTCGCGATCCCGGGACGGGCCCGGTCGATCCAGTGCAGCTGGTAGTCGGGCCCCGCGGGGGTGCCCTGCAGGGGCAGGTCCGACAGGTCGACCTCGGCGAGGATTCGGGACGCCTCCGCGACCGACGCGGGGGAGGCGTCGTAGGCGAGTGCGACCCACGGCGTGGCCGGCGTCTCCTCACCGATCCGCGGGTCGTCGTGCTGGTCGTCGGTGAAACGGCGGGCGAGTCGACCCTCGCCCTGGCCGTGCCCACCGCGCGCCAGCACGGTGTCGATGTGCATCTGGTTGACCGTGCCGGCGAACCGCTCCCTGGCCCCTGCGTCCGCCGCAGCACCCTCCGAGAGCAGGATCAGCATGGTCGGGGTGTTGGCCTGGTCGTGCCCGATGTAGGCCACACCGGACGAGGCGGCAACCAGTCGCGCGTCCAGCCAGTAGTCGCCGATCTTCGGCGGGTCGGAGGGCAGCAGCGGGGAGAGCCGTGGCGGCTGCGGGCCGTCCGTCGGCGGTTCCGGTGCGGTCATCTCGTCCCATCGTCGTGCGGGACGTTCCCGCCGTGCCCCCATTGTGCCGTACCGTCCGGACGGCCTCCCATCCCGCGCGGCGACGTGCACTCAGGGGGCCCACAGCGGCAGCCGGTATCGTTGACCCGCCTTCGGAATGACCGACCCGGACAGCAGGAGAAATCGCGTGACCGATCCCACCCAGCCCGCGGCTGCGCCCGCACCCGCCCAGCCGCAGCCAACCGGCTCCGATGCGGCGAAGGCGGCGAAGCTCCTCGGCGAGGCGATCGCCCAGGTGCAGCGCGTCATCGTGGGCCAGGAGCACATGGTCGAACAGCTGATGGTGGCCCTGCTGGCGAAGGGGCACTGCCTTCTGGAAGGTGTGCCCGGCGTGGCGAAGACGCTTGCCGTACGCAGTTTCGCCACCGTGGTCGGCGGCCAGTTCGCCCGGATCCAGTTCACCCCCGACCTGGTCCCGTCCGACATCGTGGGCACCCGGATCTACTCGGCCCGGCAGGAGAAGTTCGACATCGCCCTCGGTCCGGTGTTCGTGAACTTCGTCCTGGCCGACGAGATCAACCGCGCCCCCGCGAAGGTCCAGTCGGCCATGCTCGAGCTGATGGCCGAGCAGCAGGTGTCCATCGGCGGCACCACCTACCCGGTGCCGCAGCCCTTCATCGTGATCGCCACAGAGAACCCGATCGAGTCCGAGGGCGTCTACCCGTTGCCCGAGGCGCAGCGGGACCGCTTCCTGCTGAAGGTGGACGTGCCGTATCCGCGCGGCAACGAGGAGTTCGAGATCCTGCGCCGGATGAGCGTGCGCCCGCCGACCGCGAACCCTGTGCTCGACCCGCAGGTCGTGCTCCAGTTGCAGGAGCAGGCGTCGAACGTCTTCGTGCACAACCTGGTCGCCGAGTACATCGTGCGCCTGGTCCTTGCCACCCGGACCCCTGAGGAGTTCGGGATGCCGGACCTCACCTCTGTGGTCCAGGTCGGCTGCAGCCCGCGCGCCACCCTGGGTCTGGTGGCCGCCTCCCGGGCGCTGGCGTTGATCCACGGACGCGACTACGTGCTTCCGACCGACGTCCAGGCCGTGGCAAGGGACGTGATGAGCCACCGGCTCGTGCTCGGCTTCGACGCGGTCGCGGACAACATCACGCCGGCCCAGGTGATCGAGCGGATCCTGGCCATGGTGCCGCCGCCGACGCCGGTGTGGAACAGCCAGCAACGGCAGGTCGCGCACACCCAGCACAGCTACGTTCCGGAAGCGCGTCCCTGAGCGTGACCGTGCGGCCCGGATTCGCGCCACCGCCCGAGGACCTCGGCGCGGTGGCCTCGGTGCTGCACGAACCCACCGCCCCGACGATCCCGCTGCACAAGCTCGCGCCCGAGGCGGCGCTGCGCCGGCTGGAACTGACCGTGGTCCGGCGCCTGGAGGGCTTCCTGCACGGTGACCACCAGGGCCTGCTGCCGGGTCCCGGCACAGAGGCCAACGACGCCCGCATCTACGTGCCGGGCCAGGACGACGTCCGCAAGATCGACTGGGCGGTGACCGCCCGGACGATGACGCCGCACGTCCGCGACACCATTGCCGACCGGGAGCTCGAGATCTGGGCGCTGCTCGACGTCACCCCGTCCATGAACTGGGGGACGGAGGGTGTCACCAAACGCGACCTCGGCATCGCCGCGATCGCCACCATCGGCTTCCTCAGCCAGAAGATGGGCGACCGGTTCGGCGGGCTGATCATGCGTCCGGACGAGATCAGGCGCTACCCGGCGCAGTCCGGTCGCACCGCGTTGTACGGACTGCTGCGCCGGATGCTCACCGAGCCGATCGTGTCCGACCACACGACCGGGCCCTACTCGCTGGCGGCGGGCATCCAGCGGATGGCCCGCACCGAGCGACGCCGGGGCATGCGACTGGTGGTGTCCGACTTCCTCACTCCCGGCGACTTCGAGCTGGACCCGAATGTCGAGCCCGAGTGGGAGCGTCCGATGCGGCAGCTGGCGGTGCGCAACCAGGTGCTGGCCATCGAAGTGGTGGACAGCCACGAGGTTCAGTTCGCCGACGTCGGCGACCTGCTGATCCGTGATCCGGAGACCGACTTCGAACGCTACGTGAACACCTCCGACGAGGCCGCCCGCGAACGCATGGACGCAGCGACCGCGGCGCAGCGGGAGCGGATCCGGATCGCGTTGCGCCGGGCCGGAGCAGCGCACATCCAGTTGCGCACCGACAGAGACTGGGTGCATGACATCGCCCGCTTCGTCCTGGCCTACCGGCGTACGGCCAGCATGCTTCACCAGCCGCCTGCGGGGGTGAGCAAGTGACCTGGCCGCCCTCGTTCCTCGACCCCGAGCGGCTCTGGGTGCTGCTCGTCGTCCCGGTGCTGATCGCGGGCTACGTCTACCTGGTCCTGCGCAAGAAGAAGACCGGGATGCGGTTCACCAACACCGCGATCCTGTCCCGGGTGGTGCCCCGGCAGTCCCAGTGGCGCAGGCACCTGGCGGTCGGGTTGTCGCTGGCTGCGCTGGTCGCGCTGAGCCTGGCGTGGGCGCGTCCCAACGGCATCGAAATGGTGCCGAGGGAGCGAGCTACCGTTGTCATGGTGATCGACACCTCCCAGTCGATGGCTGCCACGGACGTCGCGCCGACCCGGCTGGACGCGGCCAAGCAGGCTGCGCTCACCTTCGTCAAGGCGTTGCCGGAGCAGTACAACGTTGCCGTGGTGAGCCTTTCGGGAAACCCGGCGCTGATCCTCCCGCCCACGACCGACCGGGCACAGGCACAGCAGGCGATCAACAGCCTGAGACTGGCCGACTCGACAGCGGTCGGCGAGTCGATCTACGTGGCGCTGAGCGCGCTGCAGTTGGCGCCGAAGGGCACCGATTCAACCCCGGCGCCCGGCGCGATCGTCCTGCTCTCCGACGGGCAGAACACCGCCGGCCGCTCGCCGACCCAGGCCGCGGCCGCGGCGAAGAAGGCGGGGGTGCCCGTCTACACGATCGCCTACGGCACCGAGAACGGGTATGTGGATCTCGACGGTGAACGCAACCGGGTGCCACCGGACAAGGCACTGCTGACGAACATCGCGCAGTCCTCCGGCGGCTCGGCCTTCTCCGCGGAGAACCTCGACCAGCTGAACAAGGTGTACAACAACATCCGCAGCGAGGTCGGCCAGACCCCGACGAAGAAGGAGACCACAGCGTTGTGGGCCGGCTACGGGCTGGCGTTCGCCGTGGTGGCGGCACTCGCAGCGGTGTCGCTCGGAGCGAGGTGGCCGTAGCATGCCCCTGGATTTCATGCGCCCGGAGCGCCTGTGGTGGCTGTTGATGATCCCGCTGCTGGTCGGGCTCTACCTGTTCCTGTTGTGGCGGCGCCGGCGCAGGGCCCGTCCGCACGCGATCACGAACCTCGATCGTGTCCTGCCGAAGCAGCAGTCGTGGAAGCGGCATCTGGCCGTCAGTCTCGCGGTGCTGGCGCTCGCCGCGCTGAACGTGGCGTTCGCGCAACCCAAGGGCGAGGTGGAGGTGCCCAGAGAGCGGGCCACGATCGTGCTCACCATCGATGTGTCCCGGTCGATGATCGCAGAGGACGTGGCGCCGAACCGGCTCGCGGCGGCGAAGGCGGCAGCGCAGGACTTCCTCCAGATGCTGCCCGCGGGCTTCAATGTCGCGCTGGTCAGCTTTGCGGGCACGGCCGCGGTGGTGGTGCCGCCCACGACGGACCGCGGCGTGGTGGCCGCGGCGATCGAGAACCTGCAGGTGGCGCCGTCCACCGCGATCGGCGAGGGCATCTACTCCTCCCTCGATGCGATGGCCCAGGCGCCGCCGGATCCGAATGACCCCGACAGCACGGCCCCTGGCGCGATCGTGCTGCTCAGCGACGGCTACACGAACGTGGGCAGGCCGTCCGACCAGGCCGCGCAGGAGTCGAAGAAGCGCGGCATCCCGATCTACACGATCGCCTACGGAACGGCGAACGGCTACGTCGAGAACGAGGGACGCCGCGAGCCCGTGCCGGTCAATCCCGCCGAGCTCAACCAGATCTCGCGGATCTCCGGCGGCAAGGCGTTCTCCGCGGGATCGGAGAGCGAGCTGAAGCAGGTGTACTCCTCGATCGCGCGCCAGGTTGGCTACATGAAGGTCGACCAGGAGGTCACCGAGGCCTACGCCGGCTACGCCCTCGGGTTCGCGATCCTCGCGGGCATCGCGGTGATCTCCCTGGCCGCCCGCTGGCCGTAGCCCGCCTGGGCGCGGGCGCCGAAGATCGCGGTGCCGATCCGCACGACCGTGGCGCCATGGGCGACGGCGAGCTCGAAGTCGCCGGACATGCCCATCGAGAGCTCGTCCCAGGACTGCCCGGGCAGGGCCGCGTCCCTGAGGCGTCGCTGGACGTCGACGACCCGCTCGAAACAGGCAGCGACCTGTTCGTGGTCGGTGGACGCGAGCGCGAGCGTCATCAGGCCCCGGACCCGGAGCGCGTCGAAGGCCGTCAGCTCACGGGCGAATCCGGGGACCGCCTCGGGCGCCAGGCCGAACTTCGAGTCCTCACCGGATGAGTTCACCTGCACCAGCACATCGAGGGTCCGACCGGCCGCCTGGAGCCGGCGATCGAGCTCGGCCGCAAGGCCGAGCGAGTCGAGCGCCTGGAACTCGGCGGCGAAGGAGGCGACGAGCTTCGCCTTGTTCGACTGCAGGTGGCCGATCATCACCCACTCCAGCCCGGGGACGCCCGCGAGCTCAAGAGCCTTGGCGGAGGCCTCCTGGGCCTTGTTCTCGCCGAATCGCGTGCACCCGGCGGCATGCGCGGCGAGGACGTCGGAAGCAGGGCGGGTCTTGCTGACCGGCAGCAGCCGGACCGAACCGGAGGGACGTCCCGCCGCGGCGCAGGCCGCGTCGATCTTCGCCCGCACGGTGGCGAGGTTCGCTGCGATCGGGTGCACGTCCCCAGCTTGGCACGAGACTCGCGCGCAGACTGGTACGCGCGGGACGGGTGGGGCAGAATGATCACATCCCCCGTGGGACTGAGGTGGCTGGGGAAGGCACATCTCAGTGATTGGGGGGACCGAATGTCCGGCACGCGCGGGATCATCCAGATCCACTCCGCGCCCGCTGCGCTGCGTCCGCATCTGGAATGGGCGGTCGGCGCGGTGTTCGGCGCACCCGTGGAGTTCAGCTGGGCCAACCAGCCGGCCGAGCCGCGCAGCCTGCGCGCGGAGTTCCCCTGGCACGGACGAGCCGGCACCGGCGCACAGCTGGCCAGCGCACTGCGCGCGTGCGAACGCGCCCGTTTCGAGGTGACCGAGGAACCCGCCGCCGGGCAGGAGGGGATGCGGTGGGCCTACACCCCCCGGCTGGGCATCTTCGCCGCCGCCATCGGCGTGCACGGCGACATCATGGTCCACGAGGACCGGCTCAAACAGGCCATCCTCGCCGACGCGCTCGGCCGCCAGCCCCTGGGGGAGGGCATCGCCCAACTCCTCGGGGCAGCGTGGGACGCGGAACTGGAGGCCTTCCGCCAGGCCGGCGACGGGGCGCCCGTGCGCTGGCTGCACCAGGTGGGATGATCACACGCAGGTGTCCTGGAGAGGCCTGCCGCGACCTCTCCAGGACACCGTGTTGCGTCAGCGGCTCTGGTTGGCGTTCGTCACGGCCACCGCCACGTTCGCCCCGCCGAAACCGAAGGAGTTGTTGATCGCGGCGAGGTCGCCCGCGGGCAGCGGCCGGGCGGTCAGCGCGGCGATGTCGATGCCCAGGTCGGGTTCGGGGTTCTCCAGATTGATCGTCGGCGGCACCATCCGGTCGTGCAGGGCCAGGACGGCCGCGATCGTCTCCAGCGCGCCGGCGCCACCGAGCAGGTGGCCGGTCATCGACTTGGTGGACGTGACCACGCAGCCATCCACCGCGCTGCCGAGCCCGGTGCGGATCGAACCGGCCTCGGTCAGGTCGCCCTGGGGCGTGGAGGTTCCGTGCGCGTTCACGTGCCGGATGTCGGACGCGCTCAGTCCCGCATCCGCGATCGCCTTGCGCATAGCGCCGAACTGACCCTCCCCGGTGGGGTCCGGCTGCACGATGTCGTGGCTGTCCGCCGTGATGCCGGAACCGGCGAGCGTGCCGTACACCTTCGCGCCGCGAGCCTTCGCGTGCTCCAGCGTCTCGATCACCATGACCGCCGAGCCCTCGCCCATCACGAAGCCGTCGCGGTCCACGTCCCACGGACGGGAGGCACGCTCGGGCTCGTCGTTGCGCCGGCTCACGGCCTGCATCTGGCCGAAGGCCGCGATCGGCAGCGGATGGATCGTCGCCTCGGTGCCGCCGACGACGGCGATGTCGGCGCGACCGAGCCGCAGCTGGTCGAGCGCCAGCGAGATCGCCTCGTTCGAGGAGGCGCAGGCGGACACGGGGGTGTGCACCCCGGCCTTCGCGTGCACCTGGATGCCGATGTTGGCTGCCGGGGCGTTGGCCATCAACATGGGGATGGTGAACGGGCTCACCCGGCGATAGCCCTTGTCGCGGTGGGCGTCCCAGTTGTTCAGCAGGGAGTGCAGGCCGCCGATGCCGCTGGCCACGGACACGATCAGTCGCTGCGGGTCGACCTGGGTCCCTTCCTCGGCGTCCCAGTCGAGGCCGGCGTCCGTCCACGCCTCCTGTGCGGCGATCAGCGCGAGCTGGGTGGAGCGGTCGAGCCGGCGCGCCTTGACCCGCTCGATCACCTCGGACGGGTCGACCTTCACGTACGCGGCGATCTTCACCGGGAGCTCTTCAGCCCACTCCTCGGTGATGGCGCTGACGCCGGACCGGCCGGCGAGCATGCCGGCCCAGGTGGACGCGACGTCACCGCCGAGCGGGGTGGTGGCGCCGAGGCCGGTGATCACGATCTCAGTCATGAGGCTCCAACGTTGGTGGGATGAGGTGTTGCGCAGTCCCGCCGGTCGGACCCGCCGAGACTCGCGAAGGAGTGTCGACCGGTCCGGCCAGCGGGCTCGGCGAGCCAGCCGTGGGTCAGCTGTGCGCCTCGATGTAGGCGACCGCGTCGCCCACCGTCTTGAGGTTCTTGGACTCCTCGTCGGGGATGGTGACGCCGAACTTCTCCTCACAGCCGACGAGGATCTCGACCATCGCGAGGCTGTCCACGTCGAGGTCGTCGACGAAGGACTTGTCGAGCTGCACGTCGTCCACCGGCACACCGGCGACGTCGTTGACGAGTTCGGCGAGCTGGGCCCGGATGTCTTCAGTGGTAGCCATTGGGTTTCTCCTTAACTAGTGGGGCTTTGTTGTTCCGGACGGGTCCGGAGGAATCAGGGGAGGGTGATCACCTGTCCGGCGTAGACCAGGCCTGCGCCGAAGCCGATGATCAGGGCGGTCTGACCGCTGGTGGCCTCGCCGCTGGAGAGCAGCGCGTCCATCGCCATCGGGACCGTGGCCGCGGAGTTGTTGCCCAGCTGGCGGATCGTGCGGGCTACGACCACCGTCTCGGGCAGCTTCAGGTAGCGCAGCAGGGTGTCGGTGATCCGGTCGTTGGCCTGGTGCGGGATGAACACGTCCAGCTGGTCGGGGGTCAGGCCTGCGCCGTCGAGGCACTTCTTGGTGGCCCGGGCGATGAAGCTGGTGGCCCACTTGAACACCGCCCGGCCGTCCATGCCGAGCTTGGGGAACACACCGGTCTCGACGGCGGTGTGCCAGTCGGCGGTCTGCCAGATCACGTTCTCCTGGCCGCCGTCCGAGCCCCACACGACCGGGCCGATGCCGTTGGTCTCGCTGGGGCCGACGATCACCGCGCCGGCGCCGTCGCCGAAGAGGAACGCCGTGCCGCGGTCCTCCAGGTTGGTGATCTCGCTGATCACCTCGCCGGCGATCAGCAGGACGTAGGTGGCCTGGCCCGCGCGGACGATCGACTCGGCCTGGGCGAGGCCGTAGCAGAAGCCCGCGCACGCCGCAGAGATGTCGTAGGCCGCGGCGTCCGGGATGCCCAGCTGGTGGGCCAGCTTCGGAGCCAGTGCCGGGGTCTGGTGGTAGTGCGAGATGGTCGAGAGGATCACCGCACCGATCTCGGCCCGGTCGATCCCGGCGCGTTCGATCGCCTTGCCGGCGGCCTCCATCGCAAGGGTCTCGATGTTCTCGTCCTCGGCGACCCAGCGGCGCTCCTTGATTCCCGTGCGCTGCGTGATCCACTCGTCACTCGAGTCGATGTACTGCAGGAGGAACTCGTTGTCGATCACCCGGGACGGGGTGGCCGAGCCGACGCTGTAGATGCGCGCGTACTTCGGTCCGGTGCTTGCCTTGATCTCGGTCATCTTCTCCTGCTTCAGTGCTCGCCGGCGTCGCCGTGCGTGGCCACGAACTCCTGCGCGGCCGGGATCTGGTCGGGTGTGTTCAGGCTGAACAGCTCAACGCCCTTGAGGTTGCGCTTCGCGATCCCGGTGAGCGTGCCGGCCGGGGGCAGCTCCAGCAAGCCGGTGACACCCAGCTCGGCCATGGTCTGCAGGCACAGGTCCCACCGCACCGGGTTCGCGACCTGCTTCACCAGCCGGGCGAGGTACTCCTCGCCGGAGTGCACGATCTGGCCGTCCGCGTTCGACAACAGCCGGGTGCGCGGGTCGTGGGTCGTGATCGCGCGGGCCAGGCGGGCGAGGTGTTCGACCGCCGGCTCCATGTGGACGGTGTGGAACGCGCCGGCCACGCTGAGCTGGATCAGGCGTGCCCGCGCAGGCGGATTCGCCTGGAGGTCGGCGAGCTGCTCGACGGTGCCCGCCGCCACGATCTGGCCGGAGCCGTTGTTGTTGGCGGCGGTGAGGCCGGCGGCCTCGATCGCGGTGAGCACCTCGACGGGATCGCCGCCGACGACGGCCATCATCGAGGTGGGCCGAACCGCGCTGGCCGCGGCCATCTGCTGGCCGCGCTCGCGGACGAAGACCATGGCCTGCTCGGCCGAGAGGACGCCGACCGCCGCGGCGGCGGTGATCTCGCCCACGCTGTGGCCGGCGACGACCGCGGTCCGCCGGAAGCCGTCCGCCGGGTGCGGGAACAGTTCGAGCGCGGTGGCGAGTCCTGCCGCCACCAGCAGGGGCTGCGCGATGGCGGTGTCCCTGATCGTCTCGGCGTCGGCCCTCGTCCCGTAGTGGGCGAGATCGAGGCCGGTCACCGCACCGAGCCAGTTCAGTCGATCGGCGAAGGTGGGCTCTGCGAGCCACGCGGAGAGGAATCCAGGAGCCTGGGCGCCCTGCCCGGGCGCGACGATTGCGAGCACGTCTCCACTCTGTCGAAATTCCGTTCACGCGCCGGGGTCATCCGCGACGAATTTCCAGCGGCCGACTTTGTAGGAAACCTACAACGACATGCCGAAGCGGCACCGTGATCCGTGGGTCCCGGTTGTTCAGTTCGGCGTCTCGGCAGTCAATCTGCGCGGGAGGGCCGCGCGCCGTAGGTGATCTCCAGGTACTCGGGATGCCTTTCGATCCACCCCTTGATGAACGGGCAGACGGCGAGTGCCTTGCGGGTGGAGGTGTCGCGAACCTGGTCGAGCGCGAACCGCGCGATCGCCGATCCGATGCCGCGTCCTTCGAAGGCCGGCTCCACCTCGGTGTGTGTGAAGACGACCAATTCGTCGGTGAGCTGGTACTCGGCGAATCCGGCCAGGACGCCGTCGATGTGCGCCTCGAACCTCCGCGCGGCGGTGTTGTCGCTCAGTTCGATGCCGTTCATCGGTGCTCCTCGTGTTCCCCGATCAGCAGGGCGCCAGACGGGCAACGCCCCACGACCTCGCGCAACTGCGCGGCGCCCTCTGCGGTGTCTGCCTGCATCGGGTCGATCCATGGTCGCTTCGTCGTGTCGAACACCGTCGGCATTCCGCGCACACACTCGGCGGCGTGCTGGCAGACCGCTCCGTCGAACGTCACGTCGATGATCGACCCCCGGTACAGCTTCCTGGCCATGGCACCTCCGTCGTGGTTCGGGCCGCGAGGGCTACACGGTACCCCCGGCAGGTCATCGAACGGCTGGCGCTGCGGACGCTCAGTCCAGCAGCCGCCCGAGGGTGAGCGCGAGCCGCAGGGCGTAACCGCCGCGGGGATCGAGCGGAGAGTAGCCGGTGAGTTCATGGATCCGCCGCAGGCGGTAGCGGACCGTGTTTGGGTGTACGTACTGGGCACGGGCTGTGGCCTCGATCGAACCACCAGACTCGAAGAAGGCGGCGAGGGTGTCGGCGAGGTCCCTTCCCGCATCCACGATCGGCCGGTAAAGGTCGTTGGCCAGCGTGCGGCGGGCGTGCCCGTCGCCGGAGAGGGCCCGCTCGGGCAGCAGGTCCTCCGCAGCGACCGGGCGGGGCGCGTCCGGCCAGGCCCGGGCGGCGCGCATGCCGGAGAGGGCGGCCCGCGCGCTGCGAGCTGCCTCGGCGAGATCGGCGACGATCGGTCCGACCACGACCTGGCCGTCGCCGAATTCCCCGGTGAGGTCGGCGACCTGCCGGACGAGCGCGTCGCGGCCGGCCAGGCGTCCGCCGACGACCAGCACGAGGCGATCGCCCTGGGGCGCGGCCAGCAGGTCGAGCGAGTGCCGGGCAGCGATCTGACGGATCGTCTCGACGGCACGCCCGGGATCGGACGGTGCGGCACCGATCACGACCGCGAGCGCCGGCGGCGACGCCCAGCCGAGCGTGGACGCGCGGGAGACGACGGACTCGTCCGCCTCGCCGCGAATGACGGCGTCCACTACCAAGGCTTCGAGCCGGGCGTCCCACGCGCCGCGGGCCTCGGCTGCGCGCGCGTAGATCTGGGCGGACGCGAAGGCGATCTCGCGGGAGTAGCGCAGGATCGCGATCCGCAGGGGTAGCTGTTCGTCCTTCGGCAGCGATGCGATCCGGTGCTCGACGGTCTCGATCGTGGTGCGGACGAGGTCGACGGTCTGGTTGAGCGTGATCCGCCGGGTCAGGGCGCGGGGGGCGGCATCGAACACCGAGCCCGGGTCGACGTCCTCGCCGCCTGCGGCGAACCACCGCACGAAACCGTCGATGCCGGAGCGCGCGACGAGCGTGATCCAGGAGCGGTGCTCGGCGTCCAGTTCGGAGAACCAGCGGTGCTCGTCAGCGATCCGCGCCAGGGCGTCGGTGGTGAGCCCTGCCGCCATCCCGGCCAGCTGTCGGGAGATCTCGACGCGGGCCGCGCGCGACGGCCACCAGGACTGGTCGGCTTCGGTGCTCTGGCCCATGGCCGCATCCTAGGTGCTGCACGGTCCGCGGCGAGCGTCCTGCCGGCGCGGGCCGGCTCGCTCTCGCGCCTGCGGAGCGGCCTGCGTCGGCGTAGCGTGGAATCGCTCGGCCAGCGCGTCGAGGGCCGGCGTGTGGCGGCTGGGGGAAGAAGGTACGGCGATGCGTACCAGCCGCATCGTAGCTGTGCTCGTGTGCACGCTCGCCCTGGTGCTCGGTCTTCCGGGAGCGGTCCCGGCAACGGCAGCGGCAGGGGCGCCAGCGGCGGTGCAGGGCCAGGTGCTCTCGGGCATGGATCCGATCGGTTTCGCCAGGGTGACGGTGTTCAGCGCCGACACCGGAGCGAAGCTTGGTTCCGTCATGACCGACGGGTCCGGCTACTACATGGTGACGGGGCTGCCCGCCATCCCGGTGCAGGTCCGGGCGACGAAGCCCGGCTATCTGGAGAGTTGGGCGGACGGTGCGCACTCGAGGGCGAGCGCCACGGTGTACCCGCTCGCTCCTGGCGAGACGCTCCAGCAGTCCTGGGATCCAATGCGGCTCTATCTCGACATCACCCCCGAGGGGGTGGTCACCGGCACGGTTGTCCGGCTCGCGAACCCGTCCTCCCCGAACGCGCGGCCGGTCGCCGGTGCGCGAGTCGTGGTGACCTCTGCCACGACCGGTGAGCGGCTCGGCTCGGCGGTGACGACCAGGCGGGGCACGTTCCGGGTCGGGATGCTGCCCGCAGGGCAGGTCACCGTGCGGGTGAAGGCCGCCGGGCTCGCTGCGGTGTACGCCCCGAACAGCCCGCCGGGGGAGGTGGTGAGGTTTGACGTCCAGGCCGGCGCAGAGACCGACGTCGGTGTGGTCCGGGTGTACTCCACCGCGACGGTCTACGGCTACATCCTTTGGCACATGGACCCGATCTCGCAGTCCTCGGAGGTGACGGTGTTCAACGCCCGCACGGGTCGTACGATCCGGACGGTCACGGTGCCGCCGGACGGATCGTTCGAGCTCGACGGGCTGCAGCCGGGACGGATCCGGGTGCGGGTGCGGGCGGAGGGCTTCCTCGACTCGTGGTGGGGGCCGGTGACGCTCAGGGCCGGTCAGGTGCTGGGGCCGAACTGGTCTGACGGCGCTGCGGTCTTCGAGCTCGTTCCCGAAGGGGTGCTGACCGGCCGGGTGATGGGTTTCAACAACGACCCGCTGGCAGGCTGGGATGACCCGCTGGGCGGCGTGCACGTGAGCGTTGTCTCGACCGTCACCGGAACGGTGCTGGGCCGGGCGGACACCGACGCGCGCGGCGAGTTCCGGATCGGAAGGTTGCCGGCCGGACCGGTGCAGGTCCGCGCAGCGGTGCCGGCGTGGGACACCACCAGCTGGGCGCCGGACCAACCCACCCGGCTCACTGGCGAGGTGTACCAGGTTGCCAGCGAGGAGACCGTGGACGTGGGCACGATCCGGGTCTTCGCCGCGGCCACCATCACCGGAACCGTGCGCAGCGCGACCCGTCCGGTGGCCGGGGCGAAAGTGACGGTCTTCGACGCCGTCACCCGCAAGGCGATCGCCTCGACCCGCACGAGAGCCGACGGCAGGTACACCCTCACCGGGCTGTGGACCGGGGAGTCCCGGCAGGTGAAGGTGCGGGCGAGCCGGGCGGGATACCGCACGGCCTGGGCTGACTCGGCCCCGGGCTCGAGCTGGGCCACCGCGACCGTGTTCACCTTGTCGCCGGGGACGACTCTGGCGCAGTCGGCCGATCCGCCGGTGCTCACCCTCACCCTGACCCGTCGCTGAACCGGGAGGCCTCCGGGGCCTTCGCGCCTAGGCTGGGCCGGTGACGTCCGCCGATCCGGTCGCAGCCCTCCGCGAGATCGCCTACCTGATGGAACGGGTGCAGGCGGACGGGCACCGGGTGCGTGCGTTCCGGGTGGCTGCCGACGTGGTCGCCGGGCTGTCCGCGGAGGAGTTCGGGCAGCGGGCCGCGTCCGGGACCTGGCGGGAACTGGCGGGACTGGGGGAGACCACTGCCGCCGTGGTGGCACAGGCGCTCGCCGGAGGCGTCCCGGACCGGCTCGCGAAGCTACGCGGGGAGGCGAAGCCGCTGGCCGTAGGCGGCGAGGCGCTGCACGCGTCGCTGCGGGGCGACCTGCACACCCACACTGATGCCTCGGACGGAACCGCGCCGCTCGAGCGGTCGCGAGAGGCTGCGGCGGCACTCGGCTACGAGTACCTGGCCATCACCGACCACTCGCCACGGCTCACGGTGGCCAACGGGCTCATCGCGGAACGACTCGGCGCGCAGGTGGATCGCCTCGCCCAACTGAACCGGGACGAAGGCGTCCGCCTCCTGCCGGGGATCGAGGTGGACATCCTCCCCGACGGAAGGCTCGACCAGGTGCCCGCGCTGCTCGACCGGCTCGATGTCGTGGTCGCCAGCGTGCACTCCGAGCTGCGGATGGAATCGGAGCCGATGACTCACCGCATGGTCGCAGCGATCGCCAACCCGTACACGAACATCCTCGGCCACTGCACGGGACGCCTGATCGCCGGCGGCCGGGGGACGCGGTCGCAGAGCAGCTTCGACGCCGAGGTGGTTTTCGAGGCCTGCCGCCACTTCGGGGTCGCGGTCGAGATCAACTCCCGGCCGGAACGCGCGGACCCGCCCGACGACCTGCTCGCACTGGCGATGGAGACCGGGTGCGTGTTCGCGATCGACTCCGATGCCCATGCTCCCGGCCAGCTCGACTTCCCGGCCTACGGTGCGGCGCGTGCCGCCGCCGCAGGGATCCCGGCCGAGCGGGTGGTGAACACCTGGACGACCGCAGAACTGCTGGCCTGGACGCACGCCCGCCGCTGAATGTGGGCACCGGCTGGCGCCCGTCCTGCGGGGGCCGGGTAAGGTCAGCCTTGCGCAACGACCTTGTGCGGATACCCGTCCGAAAGGCACCAACAGTGGCAGCTCGCGACTCCGTCGGCCCGATCCTGAACGGTCTCCCGACCAACCTTCCCGACATCGACTCCGAAGAGACCGCGGAATGGCTCGAGTCCCTGGACATGATGATCGATGGCGATGGGCGCAACCGTGCCCGCTACATCATGCTTCGACTGCTGGAGCGCGCCCGCGACCAGCATCTGGGCCTGCCGTCGTTGACGGCCACCGACTACGTGAACACGATCCCGGCCGAGCAGGAGCCCTGGTATCCCGGTGACGTCGACCTCGAGCGGAAGTTCCGCCGGCTGCTCCGCTGGAACGCCGCGATCATGGTGCACCGGGCGCAGCGACCCGGTGTCGGTGTCGGCGGCCACATCTCGTCCTACGCGTCCTCGGCGACGCTGTACGAGGTGGGCTTCAACCACTTCTTCCGCGGCAAGGACCACCCCGGCGGCGGCGACCAGGTCTTCTTCCAGGGCCACGCCAGCCCCGGCATGTACGCCCGCGCCTTCCTTGAGGGCCGCCTCGACGAGAACGACCTGAACGGGTTCCGGCAGGAGAAGAGCCACATCGTCGACGGACGCATCCGTGCGCTGCCGTCCTACCCGCACCCGCGCCAGATGCCGGACTTCTGGGAGTTCCCGACCGTCTCGATGGGGCTGGGCCCGATCGCGGCGATCTACCAGGCGCAGTTCAACAAGTACCTGCACAACCGCGGTCTCAAGGACACCTCCCAGCAGCGGGTCTGGGCGTTCCTCGGTGACGGCGAGATGGACGAGGTGGAGAGCCGCGGTGCCCTGCAGCTGGCCGCCTACGACGGTCTGGACAACCTCACCTTCGTGGTGAACTGCAACCTGCAGCGCCTGGACGGGCCGGTGCGCGGCAACGGGAAGATCATGCAGGAGCTGGAGAGCTTCTTCCGCGGTGCCGGCTGGAACGTGATCAAGGTGGTCTGGGGACGCGGCTGGGACCCGCTGCTCGCGGCCGACCGCGACGGCGCGCTGTTGAACGTGATGAACTCCACCCCGGACGGCGACTACCAGACATTCAAGGCGAACGACGGCGCCTACGTGCGGAAGAACTTCTTCGGTCGCGACCCCCGCACGGCGAAGATGGTGGAGGACTGGTCGGACGACCGGATCTGGAAGCTCACCCGCGGCGGGCACGATTATCACAAGGTCTACGCGGCCTACAAGGCGGCCAGCGAGTTCCAGGGCGCCCCGACGGTCATCCTCGCCCACACGATCAAGGGCTACTTCCTGGGCAGCCACTTCGCCGGCCGCAACGCCACCCACCAGATGAAGAAGCTGGCGCTGGATGACCTCAAGCAGTTCCGCGACCGGCTCGACATGCCGATCACCGACGCGGTGCTGGAGGAGAACCCCTACCAGCCGCCGTACATGAACCCGGGTCCCGACGACGAGCGGATCCGCTACGTGATGGAACGCCGCCGGATCCTCGGCGGCTCGGTGCCCGAGCGGCGCAACCGCCCGGCGCCGCTCAAGCTGCCCGACGCCAAGGCCTACGACGGGGTGAAGAAGGGGTCCGGCAACCAGCCGGTGGCCACCACGATGGCCTTCGTCCGGCTGCTCAAGGACCTGATGCGCGACAAGGAGTTCGCTCCCCACGTGGTGCCGATCATCCCCGACGAGGCCCGCACGTTCGGCATGGACTCGTTCTTCCCGACGATCAAGATCTACTCGACGCACGGGCAGAACTACACCCCGGTCGACCACGAGCTGATGCTGGCCTACCGCGAGTCTCCGACGGGGCAGATCCTGCACACCGGCATCAACGAGGCCGGATCGG
>Ga0334885_1000271_pt1 | contig 95742 bp, 74 predicted proteins | sample GraSluR1_MG_8_FD_207233 | JGI IMG/M metagenome (GOLD analysis project Ga0334885, IMG submission 207233) | Sludge microbial communities from methane-producing bioreactor in Wageningen University, Netherlands - Granular Sludge_31_05-R1 | ecosystem: Engineered > Bioreactor > Anaerobic >...
AAATGAGTTAATTTGCCTCAAAAATGAGGCAATAACTTAGAAAAATCACTCATTTTTTGTTGGAAATAACCAACTGTCAAATAGAAATCCTGCACTAAAATAGTTAGTGAACTGTCAAACTTGGGTTTGATGTCATGAATCCGTCATTCGCATACTTGGGTCAATAGAAAAGCATACTTTGTGTTTAAACAGGAGGAATCGGTACGCTTTTTTGTAATCAACAACCTATTTGAATACAGCGCATGCTTTTATATTACCAACATAACCCCCCTTTGGGATGAGGTTGTTGATTTCATGAAATCCTGATCATTTGTATACTATGGTCTTTCAAGCCAAAGTTTGAATAGATGGATTCATGCAAGGATTAACCTCAACTATTCGCGAGATAACTGGAGCATTTATGCCGAGGTTTTTCATTTAAGTTTTAATGGCTTGAATATAATTTATAATTTAATTTTCATAAGGTCAAATGCGGCTTTTGTATTAGGAAAAATACATCTTGCCTCGTTTAATAATTCAGAAATATCGTTATAGCGCTGTGAAAAATGTGTGAGTATTAGCTCTTTTGCATTGCTTTGGCTTGCTATCATTGCGGCCTGTTCGCTTGTCAAATGAAGAAATTTGTCAGTTTTTTCAACATGTTTTGAAGCATAAGTTGACTCACAAATAACAAGGTCTGAATCCTTTGCAAGCTCTTTTGCACTTTCACAAATGCCTGTGTCTGCTATGTAGGCAATGCACTTACCTTTCTTTATGAAACAAACATCTTTAGGGGATATCTTTTTTCCTAAATTAGAGATGGTTTTGCCATTAAGAAGCTGTGTTAGATGAGGGCCTTGCTTAAGCCCTAACAATTTCATTTTTGTTTTATCTATTCTAAATTTATCTTTCTCTTCAAAACGAAAGCCTATACACTCAATTGAATGTGCTAGTTTTTTGGCAATTATTCTAAACTCGCTATTTTCAACTATTACTCCTTCTAAGACATCTCTTGCGTTGAAATTAATAGGTGATTCAAAAGGGAATACTTCGAGCAATTTATTCATTCTTTGAGCTGTACCATTAGGCCCCATTATTTCTAACTCTCCAACATACTTGTTAGAAGCCATTGTCTGCATCATCCCCGGAAGACCTAATACATGGTCTCCATGCCAATGGCTAATAAATATGTTAGATATCTTTTGTGCACTTAATCCTGCATGTTTTAATTGACGTTGTGTTCCTTCTCCGCAATCAAAAAGAAATGAATGCTCTTTGTACTTAAAAAAAATTGAAGAGTGATTCCTCTCTTTAGTTGGCGCCATTGCAGAGGTCCCTAAAAAAATAATTTCTATCATTTTATATTCAATTTGTATTTTAGTCCTTGAATGAAAATTCTTTAAAACATAACTGCTTTAAGATATCTTTCAATAAATTTGAATGTCTAAGTATTATTACCAATATATTTTTGTTCATTAGTCCTTTAATTTGTATCTTTAATTTATATTTGTCTCTTATTACAATCCGTTTCTTCTTGCATAGGAGCCTTAAATACTAAAATCTGCGAATGACATATGAAATCAAATAATGATTATATTTTTGTTATATAAAGCTTCCTTAAATAGTTAGTATCTTTGATTGTTCTGCTCAACTTCGTTTTTATAATCCCAACAAACCACTATTTAAAGTCACATATAGATTTACCTTGCAAATATTCTAAAGCGAGTCCCATTAATGATACGTTTCTCTTCTCGTTTACTTCAAAATTGAATAGAGCTATCGCTAGCTCATTACACTCAAATCCCCTTTATACCTACAAAATCGAAGAATAAATTTTGCTCGATTATCTCTAAATACTTCTTGAATTGCACATAAAATTTAAATTTCTTATAGAAAGATACTTAGATCAAACACAATTGTTTAAATATGAGCAAATAAAAATTTCTCTTTAAGAAAGAAAATGAAATCTATTGGAAAAAATGCGAATCCTCAACTTTCTATTCAAGAATTTATTGGGTATTCAAAAAAATTAGCTAAAAAATTGAAATCCTCTCTTATGTTTTTCTCATCATCAAAACTTGAGAATAAATATCTTTCAAAATCACTTTCACTTTTTGAGGATTTTGTTCTTTTAATTGATTATCAAAACTTAAATACTTTTGATTTGCAATCTGTTGATAAGATAACTATTAGTTCAGAAAATACTGCTTTACAACATCCTAGTGTAAAACCTAGTGCTTCAGGGCGTAGTGCTTTACAATCTAGTGCTTTACAACATCCGAGTGTAAAACCTAGTGCTTCAGGGCGTAGTGATTTACAAAATATGACTATAAAACCTAGTGATTTTGAATCTAGTAATATTAATGAAAAATGTGAGGAAGAAAAAGATAGGTTTTCTATAACACTTTTTGTGCCTTTCCCACCCCAAGTAAATCCCTATATTTCAATAGATTCAATTAAAGATATGGCTAGTATTTATGATTGTATTAGTTCAATTAGGAATCCTTTAGGCGTTGAGTTTGAAAGAATGAATGCAAAGGAGTATGAAAAGATATCAAAATTTCTGGAAAAAAAGATTAAAATTCCTTTATTTGATATAACAAGTTATTTTGACGATTTTTTCTCGGTAAAAGATGAGGATTCCCTTGCAAAAATTAGTAAATCGGCAATGCTATCAGATCTCTTGTTTAAAAGGCTTTATCTTGCCATAAAAAAAGGAAAAGTGGGGTCTGAACATGGTGCCTATGAATTTATAAACTACTCCCTTAAAAGGCTTTGTTTGGAACCTGCATTTTCGCCAATTATTGCAAATTCTTCTAATTCTTCAAATATTCATCACCTGTTTCATTCTAAAAAGCCATTTAAGAAAGGGTTTGTTTTAGTCGATTTAGGGGTAAAATATGAAGGTTTTTGTTCGGATTTAAGCAGGATGATTTATCTTGGGACTCCTTTTATTAGGGAAAGAGAGCTTTTTAATCTGGTTTGTTTAGTTCAGAATAAATCACTTGCTTATGTTAAAAAAGATATTTTGTATAGGGAGATTGATTATTATGCTCGACAGATTTTTGGCATCTATAAGGGTAATTTTAATCATCTATTAGGGCATGGACTTGGGTATTATGCTCATGAAGCACCTTCTTTTTCAAAGTTTTCTGAGGATAAAGTTAGGAAAAACCAAGTATTTACAATAGAACCTGGAATTTATTTTAAGGGAAAATATGGGATAAGGATAGAGGATAGTTGTTATTTTGATGGTGAAAAGGCAATTAGTTTAACAAAAACAAAAAAACAACTATTTTTGGTGTGAGTCTTGTTTTTTTTCATAATACGCATTGTTTTTATTCTTTTTATCCTTCCTAATGATGTTGCTATTGTCCATAGTTTTTTTTAGTTTTTTTTAGTTTTTTATTGTATCTTTTTAACATTTTTTTTCAATAAGTTTAAAAATAGTTGATGATTTTTTAGTTAATATGGAATCAAAAAAATCGGTAAAGAGGAAGGTTAAATCCACTGCTAATAAATCAGATGGTGAATGGACAAAAAAGTCTGGATGGCTTTGTATAGATGAGAAAGAAAAAAAGCGAATTTTTGATTTTTCAAAAGGGTATAAGGAGTTTTTAAATTCTTCAAAAACTGAAAGAGAAGCGGTTAATACGATTTTATTTAGAGCGAAAAAAGCAGGTTTTAAGGAATTAAGCTCTTTTAATCGTCTGAAAAAAGGAGATAAGGTATATTATGATTATAAGGGCAAGGCTTTAATTTTGGCGGTTATAGGTGATAAACCATCGTTTAATATTATTGGCGCCCATATTGATTCTCCAAGGCTTGACATTAAGCCTTTTCCATTAACACAGGATTGTGAGCTTGGGCTTTTTAAAACCCATTATTATGGGGGCATTAAGAAGTATCAGTGGGTAAATAGGCCACTTGCAATGCATGGGGTTGCTTTAAAAAAAGATGGGGGTAAGATTGAATTTTCTTTAGGTGAAAGAGAGGATGAAGAGGTGTTTATTATATCTGATTTATTGCCACATCTTTCAAGTAAGCAACTTGATAAAAAAGCTGATAAGGTTATTGAAGGAGAAAACCTGCAGGTAATTGTTGGAAATATACCGATAGATTTGGATAATTCAAAAGCGATAAGAAGAAACGTATTAAAGATACTAGCTAAACGATACGGGCTTTGTGAAGAGGACCTTTGCGTGTCTGAGATTTGTTTTGTTCCAAATGATAAGGCTAGGGATTTGGGCTTTGATCGTTCAATGATTTGTGGGTATGGTCAAGATGATAGGATTTGTGCATACTCTTCTCTTGTTGCATTATTGGATAGTAAGGTTTCACAAAGGATAAATGTTGCTCTTTTTGTTGATAAAGAAGAGATAGGTTCGGTTGGAAATACAAGTGCCCAATCTGCATTTATTGTCCATTTTGCTGATAAGGTCTGTGCTTTAATGGGTTCAAAGATTACTGGAGCACAGGCGTTATTTGAATCAGAGGGGATTTCAGCTGACGTTACCGGTGCAATTGATCCAATATACAAAGAGGTTCACGATTCTGAAAATGCAAGTTTTATTGGTCGGGGAGTATCAATTGAAAAATCAGGTGGAGCTGGAGGGAAATATTATTCTAATGATTCAAATTCAGAGTACTTTAACAAATTAAGGATTATTTTTAATAAGAACAAGGTTTTGTGGCAGACAGGAGAACTAGGTAAAGTGGATGAGGGAGGAGGCGGAACAATTGCTATGATTTTAGCAAAGCATGGAATTGATATAATAGATATGGGTCCTCCACTTTTGGGGATGCATTCTCCTTGTGAGATCTCTTCAAAGTTTGATTTATACCAAACATACAAAGGTTATAAGGTGTTTTATGATGAAAATAAGTAGTGATGATTCGGTTCCAGAGTATTCGTATAGTGTTGATGGGCGAGTAGACCCTCAAAAGAAACTTGAAGAGGAGAATAAGATTCTAAGAATTACAGTTATGCAACTTAAAAAGGAGCTTGAAAGAATGAGGACAACTCCTTTAATGGTTTGCGAGGTAACTGATGTTTTACCTGAAAATAAAGCGATTATACGAATTCCTAATGGCAGTAAATTTTTGGTGAATGTAAATTCAGAATCAAAGCCAATGAAGGCGGGAGATAATGTGCTTGTTGATCAAAAGAATCTAAATGTTATTGATATCATTGCAACTGATTTTGATGTTGAGGCCAGCAAGTTTGTAATCTTGGAAAAGCCAAAGATTTCTTGGAGTGAGATTGGCGGATTGTCTGATGAGATTAGAGAGATTCAAGAGGTTATTGAACTTCCATTACTTAAGCCTGAGATTTTTAGAAAGGTAGGAATTGAGCCCCCTAAAGGGGTTTTGTTGTATGGTCCACCTGGAACGGGAAAGACAATCTTGGCAAAGGCTGTTGCAGCTTCAACAAACTCAACTTTTATTGAGATAGTAGGTTCAGAGCTTGTGCAAAAATTCATTGGCGAAGGTGCAAAGCTTGTTAAAGAGGTATTTGCGTTGGCACGTTCAAAAGCTCCAAGCATAATCTTTATTGATGAACTTGATGCTATTGCTGCTAAAAGGATTGAGCTTGGCACTTCAGGAGAACGAGAGGTGCAAAGGACTTTTATGCAACTTTTAGCAGAGATTGATGGGTTTGAGAATCTTGGCAATGTAAAGATTATCGGTTGTACAAACAGAAGAGATATTTTGGATGATGCTATAATTAGGCCTGGTAGGCTTGATAGGCAAATTCTGATTAAACTGCCAGATATTATTGGAAGAGAAGAGATATTTAAGATACACACTAAAAGGATGAAACTTAAAGATGTTGATATAAAAGAGCTTGCAAGGGTTACTGAAGGTTCTTCAGGTGCAGATATAAGAGCAATTTGTACAGAGGCAGGTTATTTTACAATTCGTTCGAATAAGACTTGTGTTCTTATGAAACATTTTAATCAGGCGGTTAAAAAGCTTCAATCTGAAGATAGTATTGATAATGAATACGCGACTATGTTTGGATAGTATTTTATATTTTTTATGTTATTTTGTGTTTATGATGAAAATCATTTAGCTGACCAGTATAATGTTGTTAATTCCTTGTCAGTGTGTTTTAATATACTTCTTAGAAAGAAAAGAAATCTTCACAAACTGATTAACTTTTTATTATCTAATTAAATCTCCATTATTTTAAATATTATTTTTTCTAAGGTCACTTTCTAATTACCTAATTTAAATGATATGTTAAATAAGATACTGCGTATAAAAGCAAATTAATAAAATGAAAAAAATTTAATGATGAACACTATAATGAGATTATTGGGGCGTTTTTGATTTCATGAAATCCAGTTCATTTGCATAATTTGGTCTTGAGGTTTATTCTTGAGGCCAAAAGTTTAAATATACTGATTCACATAACGTTTAACCTTGGATATTAGCGATATACCTCGACATTTATGTCTAGGTTTTTGATTTTTCTCAAAATTTGTATATTTGTATTATTGAGTGAATTGTTAATCAATCCTATCTTCACAAATTTCTAGATAACGGCCACATTCTATGCCTTCAAACAAATCATTTTCTTCACACACTATTATCGCTTGGTTGCAAAGCTTTTCATAGTTAATAACGAATCCTGAAGTATGATAATTTTCAAGAACTTGCATGATTTTGTCAATAATTCTATTAAATTTATCTATTTCTGAATTCTTAATACTTACACTATGACTTTCTTTGTTTGCAGTTATTGTTAATTTTGAACAAGAACCATCCTGTATATTATCGTTTGAGTATGAATTATTTAGCTGGAAAAAATCTTTTTTGATTATTTTGTATATTGATTGTATTTCTTCGCTATTGAATGTATAGTAGTAATAATCTTTAAGTATCATATCTTCTTCAATGACTAATATTGTTTCTCCTTTTGAATTGATTTTCAGATTGTTTCTTCCCCACATGCCATAACATGAGCCCCAATCGTATTCAACTAGAAAATCCTCTGGATAAGATTCAGGCAAATCCAAATTGTTAGAACAGCCAAACATCAAACCAACAAAAGAGATTAAAATCGCTAAAACTAGATATTTCATTTAATATCACCTATTATTTTTCATTTAAGAGTTTATATTTTCTCTTAATATTTATTTATATCTATAACTTCTAAAAGATTTAAAATTAAATTTATTTCTCTATTAATACTACCCTCATTTTTACTGGAACACCATAAAGTGTTACTGCTTTTGTGTATCTTACTGCATTTTCTACTTCTGAACCCAGTACAGTTGTCGGACTTACTGAACTTGGCAAGCTGATTAGTGAGCTCCCATTGCAACATAGAACATATTTGGCTTCACTACCCTCATTTTTATAAAACGCAAGGGTTCCAACTGGAAGGTCTGAACAAGCGAATATAAAATCTTCTTTATTAACCCAATCTTTTTCAGGGAATGGGCAAGTTGTGGCATTATTCATACAACCTGCATAACACCTATTTGTTCCTGCAAGTGCGCATCCATCACAGCTTACAAGTTTTGCATCGTAAGCTATTAAATCTCTGTTCATTTCATTATCCGTGTTACTAAAGGTCATCTCTGTTTCTGTACTTCTTATTGTTTTGTAAGGGACAATATAATTTTTCTCATATTCTGGATTTGAGAAATTGACGTAAAGATTATAGGCAGTCTTTTTGTTTATGTACATTTCATATTCGCCATATTCGTTTGTTTTAGTTGAGAAATAAGTAATCGGTACTACTTCTTGAACGTTAGTTGTTACACTTTTATTTCTTGAATCAAGTGCAGGGTACCAATCATTTTGAGAGAGTCTTGCAATGACAATTACATCTTTTAAAGGAGCTTTGTTAGATGTTTCCACTGTTCCATATAGTTTTACCTTGGAGTTATCCTCAAAGAGTTCATTACTTTGATTTAAACTCATCCATTTTGCCGAATCTGGTTCATAAGCATCATCCCTTTCAAAATCACCTTGTTTGCCTGCTGTGAGGTAAGGCACTTTTCCAAAATCAATATAGCCATCGCAATCATTATCAAGTAAATCAAACATGTATTGTGGATAATTATCATCAGTCTCATTAGAGCATTTCCTATCCCAATAATTCCTGTTATTCACACTATTATAAAAATCATAAGATTCGTCTTTACAAAATCCAGGTATTGAAATATCCCAAGATTCATCGTTGTTAAGACCATCTAAACAGTTTCTATCCCGAACAACGCCTACATCATAATCAGGAACATCAGAGTATCCCCAGTATTTATAATATTCCTGCCAGTCATCAAAATCTATGGATTTATCATCTAAATACATTCCTTCATATGGACAGATTGCAGGTTTTTTATCATTAATAGTATCGTAATAGCTACAGGTTGTATCAAGACCATCAAAGCAACCTGATAATACCTTGCCTCCAAATGTTTCGTCATCATTTGAAATCTCACTTTTGTTTTTCAAGAAATAACTAACCCTACCCTCTATATGAGTAATGTCTATATCATCAGGAAACTCTTTGGGGTCTAATGTTGAGTTCATCTTTAACGAACAGCAATTACCAAACACATCAACTTTTCCCACATCTGAGGGTCTATTACATAATCTTTCTACGGGTTCAGGTCTAGGAGGTACAGGACACTTTTTGCACTCATACCTAACGTCGTCTATTGTGATTTCAGTTCCACTTGGAAAACAAATATCATTTACTGCGCAATCACAAGTGTCATTACAGCAAGCAAAATCATCAGTAGTTCCTGCATTAAGAATCATATATTCAGGTTCGTGGGGCATATCATTGCCACAGCACTTTTTGGCATCTGGCACGTTACCCCCTAGATTCCAGCCAAAGCCACTACCAACACAAGCATCTTCACAAGCATCAAGGTCTAGGTCGTTACAAATCTTTGTAGAGACAATTGGAGAAATACTATCAAATGGATGATTGCCTGCTAAGTCCATTCCATAAAGTTGGAAATCGTATACACCTCCATCTATTAATGGCGTTGTGTTTACATAATACCATGCTTTAATAGTTTTGTCTCCCGAATTTCCTGAGGTTTGAACTGAAGGAATTGGATGTGCAGTGTTGTTTATATACAGAATAAAAGATGACTTATCCATCCCTCTCGTAATATCAGAAGGCGAATTATCAGTTCCTGTTCCATTAAACAACACAGATTCTCCTCTTATCCATGAAGGGTAATTAGGATTAGAATACGTGAAAAAATGATCCTTTGGATTTGATACATTTGATGTATCATAAACCTTGGATGTCCAAGAGATTGTATCTATGAGAAGTGTAGGATTTCCAATATCGCAATTTCCACAATCACTATCTCCAAATTCACACACTCCTGAGATTACATTGTTTGGACAAAATCCATCATTTCCAGCACAAGTACAACAAACAAACTCATCATCAACTTTTACTCCACCCCAACCAGCACAATCATTTGATTGTGCTGATACTAAGCTAATCATTATAAAAAATAGAATCGCAACAATTGATAATTTTATTCTTTTCATGTTAAAACCACCCTTATTCTCAATAAAAGATTATTAATCCATTTGTTAAATTATAAAATAACTGATAGCAAACTAATCATATCTTAAGTAGCTTTGTTTTTATACTTTTCGCTTATTTTTGGGTTTAAATAAGAAATTCTTTCCAGACATTGCTTGCGAAATTGATTCCTATCACATTAAATTACAGCTAAATAATGATCTTGTCAAATCCTTAATTATTTTGTGTAATCTAATTATTTGAGGGATTTGGTGAAATAGATTGATTAATAGAAAAACATACCTCGTGTTTCAACAAGAGGACTCGGTACGCTTTTTTGTAATCAACAACCTCGCTGAATGTAAGGCATGCTTTTATATTACCAAAATACCTCAACCTTTAGGGTGAGGTTGTTGATTTTTCAAGCCAAATTAAGAATAGACGAATTTATGCAAGGATTAACCTTGACTATTCATGAGATACCTCAGCATTTCTACCGAGGTTTTTCATTTCATGAAATCCTTCTTTATTCGCATACTTTGTATTTTTAAGCACAATTAAGAATAGATAGGTTCACGGACGAAAAATCTCTAATACTCGCGAGATAAGTCGAATGTTCTCCTGAGGTTTTTAATTTAGTGAGTTCGTCATTTGCATACTTTGGTCTTTAGACGTTAGTAAGAGGAGATGTATTTACTAAACGAATCATAAAACGATTAAAAAATGTAAATGCACTTAGGAATATTCTCTAAAATCTCACAAGATAAATTATGAGATTTATGCTTTAAAGGTTTTTCAGTTGTAATAACATTTCATCGAGGACAAATTTTGAGGACAAATTAATTATAGACGATAAATTAATTATAGACGATAAAATGATAATAAAATAATTTAATTCATGGTCAACTAAAGATTTATAAATAAAAAAAATTTGCAAATACGCTAGGCAAATGATGAACGGAAGTAACTGCTGAAAACAAATGATGAAGTGAACACCCGCTGATGCCTACTTCATATGATAAAAGGATGGATAGTTTTTTATTTTTTTCTTTTAATTTTTTAAAAGAGGATATATTATGGGCATTTATTAGGCTATGGCAATTTATTGGCCGTATTTAAATTATTAAAAATAGTATTTAGTGTAAGTATGCTCTTTTTAATCTTGCTAACATTTTTATTATTAAACTATGGTCGTTAAGGGACTTTTGAGTGTGATTTGATATGAAATGCAGTATTTGCTCTGAAAAATCAATGGCGTGTTTTGATAGTTTGAGCTACTGTAAAAAACATTTTATTGATGCTTTTGAAAAGAAGGCTTTTGAAACAATCAAAAAATATAATCTCATCAAAGGCAAAAAAATTGCTGTAGCAACTTCGGGAGGCAAGGACTCTACAAGTGTTTTATACATTGTAAAAAAGTACATGCAAAAAAATAAATTGGGAAAACCAATTGCGTTACTTATTGACGAGGGAATAAAAGGTTATCGAGAAAAAACTTTAAAAGATCTTAAGAGCTTTTGCTCTCTTGAAAAAATTGATTTGAGAATTGTTTCTTTTGAAAAGGAATTTGGTTTTTCACTTGATGAATATTTGAATAAAGTAAAATCAAAGCCTTGCACTATTTGCGGGATATTAAGAAGATATCTCTTAAATAAGTACTCTAAAGGTTTTGATACTATAGTTACAGGACATAATCTGGATGATGAATCGCAAGGATTTGTTATGAATCTTTTTAATTCTGATATTCTGCTGATGATGAGACAAGGAATAATTTCAGGCGCTATAAATTTTAAGGATTTTACAAAAAGGGTTAAACCTTTTTATTTTATTAAAGAAAAGGAGATTTTAATATATTCAATTGCTAAAAAATTTAATTTAAGTAATAATGAATGCCCTTATTCAAATTTTGCACTAAGATCTAAATTTAAGACACTTTTGAATGAATATGAAATGATACATCTAGGTTCAAAAAAGAATTCAATAGAGCTTTTTTTAAGATTAAAAGAACTGTTTATAAAAAATAAAAATCAGTTATTGAAGGGTTTTGAGATGTTATATTGTGATGTATGCAAAGAGCCATCATCTAATGAGGTTTGCAATTGTTGTCTTATTCGATCTGCGTATCCAAAACAAAACGAGATAAAAAAAGTTAGAACTTAAAAAAATGATAGGTTTTTAAACTTGTTATCTTTATTAATATAAAATGCATATAGATATTGTAAGACCCTCGGGAAATGAAGTTGATTTTATAAAACAATCAAAAAGACTTGGAAATAAAGGGATTTCTTTTGTTTATGATTCAATCTCAAAAGATAAGATCTCTAGTCTTATAAACTTAGAAAAAGAAGAAAAATTTCATATTATTTTATCAAAAGAGAGTTTTGGATTTGATAATGGCTTAAGGATATTTGATATTTCATTAGAACTTGATAAATCAAGGAACTTAATCGAAAAATCAACTAATGTGATTTTTTTTGGTTTTGAAAATTCTAAGAATAAAGATTTCAATAAACAAAGAAATGCGGGAGCGAATCATATATTGTTTAAGATAATGAAAGAAAGAGGAAATATCTTTGGGATATGTACAAAATATTTGATATCAAAGGAACGAATATCAAGGCTTAGACAAAATCTATATCTTTGCAATAAATACGATGTTGATTGTTGTATATTTAGTTATGCAAACGATCCACTTGAGATGAGAAACGAAGATGAGCTTTTTTCACTTTTGCTTACGATCACAAAAAATCCAAAGCTTTCAAAGAGGGCAATTTCTTTTATTTCAACCCTTCTCTGAAGTAACTAATTTGTGTTTTTTAATATGGTTTTATTTCGAAAATTCTTCATTTTGCAGACTTAATAATATTAAGAGTTTTAGTAAAAAAATGCGGTAAAATATAAAAATGAGAACCTTAAATATTTCATTGAAGGGAAATAGTTTAAGGATAGTACAATAATAAATAAAAAAGAAATGTTTTAAGAATAATATCCTATTAACTATCAGCCTCCTATTAACTATCAGCTTATTGACTATCAGGTAAAATGTATCATGCAAAATGTTTTAGGGTATTAATGTTTAGATTATATTTCATTTTTGTGAAATCCTTAAATCCTTTTAGATACCTTATTCTTTAAAACTTTGGTCTTTAAGATTTAATTACTAAGAAACAAAAATAAAAAATATATACGATAAAAAATATATACGCATCTTTCAATCGCTTCTAAAAGTAGTAATATACACCATAAATTTATCTATTTATTAATAGGGGTTTATTCTTTTTTAGAAGTATCTAACACTTTTAGCTAGGATTTTTTTCTAATCTTAAAAATATATAGGTTGAACCTGAGCGGATTTTTATGGTTTTATTTTGAGATGCCTTGTATTTTTCAAAGATTGTGTCTTTTATCTTTTCATAATCCTGTTCTTTTATTAAAATATCTTTGTCAAAAGAATCTTGAATTGAATTAATAAACTCATCAGTGTTTTTGTATGAAATTATGTTTCTTTTTAGATAGTAAGGCAATGGCCAATAATCTGCACCTTCGCCAATGATTTCTATTTGTATATCGTTTTTTGTTATGAACCCAAGATTTTGTTTTAAGTTGATATCAGTGTGGACATATGAGAAGGGATTTTTGTTATCGTTTGCAGGATTGATAAATGAGGTCATCACTAATTGTATTGTTAGGTAAGTAATGCATAAGAAAAAGAGCGCTAAAAGAAGTTTTTTTGATTTTATAAAAGATAAAAATATTCCTGAAGATAAGGCAAGGATAGAGACTGAACTAATTATAAGCCAAGGCGTTTTGTATGAAATGATAGAATATGTTGTTAGAAGCAAAATCCCAAAAATAAGAATGTACGCACTTGAATATTTTTTATTGGTTTTTATTAATTGTTGAGCTGAGTAAAAGCAAAAAACAACTGATAAGAGTATTATAGGAAGCTCAAATTTTAGCAGTATTTCAACAAAATAATAGATAGGTTTAGCATGTTCTTGTGTTCTTGTTTTCCAGTTGAAAGGTCCTATTATTGAGTCTAATATTCCATGGGGATTTGAGAAGAATGAACTAAATAATGTTATGTGGATGAGTATTGCTAAGAGCAGTGCAAAGACTATATGCTTTGATGGCAGATGTTTGTTTTTTTCAGATGTTAGATTTGCTTTGATATTTTCCCTTTTTTCTTTTGAAAAAAGCATAGCTATTAGTGTAATTGCGATGCAAAAACCATTTATTATTGCAGTTTCTTTGTTTGAATACGCTAAAAACAATGAAATGATTAGCCCATAAATCCAGATCTTTTTAGATTTTTTTGTTGAAAGGTTTATTAGGGATACTATTGCAAGAAAAGTGAAAAAAGTGAAGAATATTTCATGTATTGCATATCTTGAATAGTAGAAAAGTGAAGGAGAAAGCATAAGAAAAATACAGGAGATTATTTTTGCTTTTTTGGATATTGTTTTTATTAGGAAAGGAAGCAGGCAAAGAAGAGCACCAAATAATGCTTGTGGCAGTCTTAATGTGATTTCTGTGGTTTTTAGAAACGTGAATGGTAATGTGATGTAATATAGGAATGGACCATGATAGTTGTCAGGGTTATATTTGTAGTAGTTGCTATTTATTAAATTAGATAGGAAGTATTCATTAACCGATTCATCATGATGAAGTGGTCTTAAGTCAAGCAGTATTAGTCTTGAAGTTAATGCTATTACAAATATTAGTAATATTATTAATAATTGTGATTTATTTGTATTATTTTTTTGCATTTTTAGATGATGTTTTTTTTAAAGAGTATTAATAATTTGCTTTTTAGGATAATTTATCTTTGAATGGTTAAAAATAGTAAATTATATATATACTTTCATCAGTAAAGGAGATAAGTTAGAAATGATTGGGTTGAGTTATTTTAGTGTTATAGACTTTTGCGTTTCATTTTTATGGAAGGATTATGATAATGAATCAATTAATGCCTGATTTGGTGGTGCCCTTATGATGAAGAATAATAATTTGATTTTAGTTATTGCTATTCTTGCGTTTATTTTTATGTATCTTCTTATACCCCTAGGGGTATCTACTTGTCAAAATAATGAGAAGTGTGGGGATAATGCTTGGTGCTACACATTTACAAACACTTGCTATTGTATTGGAACATATATGAATTGTGATGGCAAGTGGGAGACTGGTTGCGAAGTGGAATCTGATGATGACAACTGTGGGGATTGTGGTGTAGTTTGTGGTGGTTCGGGCATCACTGCTGCACACTGCGACATAAACATGGTCCCTCCTACTTGCATATGTGTTTCTCCTGATCATCAATGGGCAGGTAAGGGTGAAGGTTGTGTGCCTAAAGAACAAACTTGTTATGATAGTGATGGCGGGAAAAATTACGCTGTGAAAGGAACAACCACTTGGGGAACAATTACAAGAACTGATAGTTGCGAGTCAAATAATGTTTTAAAAGAATGGTACTGTGAAAATAATCAGGTTGTTTCTGAGTTACATCCTTGTGGTATAGGATACGTTTGTGATTATGGAATTTGTAAGCAAGCAGAGCCTAATCCCACTCCTAGTCCAAGCCCCACTCCAAGCCCAAGTCCTAGTCCAAGCCCCACTCCAAGTCCAAGCCCCACTCGCACTCCAAGCCCAAGTCCTAGTCCAAGCCCCACTCCCACTCCAAGCCCAAGTCCTAGTCCAAGCCCCACTCCCACTCCAAGCCCCACTCCAGAAATATGTATTCCTGATTTTTCCTGTAATGGAAGAGAATGTGGATCTAACGGATGCGATAGTTGTGGCAACTGCGTATCAAGTGATGGAAAAAGTATTGGTGTTTGTGATGATAAATTAGGTATTTGTTATCTTCAAAGTTGTGGATTTTCAAGCTACAAAATAGATAGACCAACTGAAACCTGCGATGTAACTCAAGTTGGAAGGTATCAGTTTTTTCCAGAGAGTTTCGAGTTGGCTTGTAAAAGAAATACAGGTTATTTTGGGGTGCTAAAAAAATGTGACCCTTATAAATGCAGTGTTCCTTCTAACGTATGTGAATATAGCACTTCTTTAGGTTTAAATAGCTATCTTGATTTTGTTGAGAATGTTTGTTATAATGGGATTACCAAAATTAAAGGGGTGTGCGAACATAAAAAAGAACCTAACTGCAATGGGGGAGTAGGTGGTGCATTATATAAGGATGTAATTTATTATTCTCCATCAGTAGTTGATAATAATCATTACAAAGACAAAAGGGAGATATATTTTGCCCAAAGCAAAAAATTCGATAAATCCCAAGGCGATGGAAATGCTTATGTTTCAGATGAGCTTATTGATTATTTTGTAAGAGAGGTAGTGCTTAGAATAACAGGAGTTGATGGCGCTTATAATTTCCATGAAAAGTTTGGATTCCTTCCTCAGGACTTATTTGATGATATATTATTTTCTAACTGCGCTTACAGAGGGATTTGGATTGGGGATGGTTGCGATGGTTCTGCACCAAACGATATCTCAATGTATTCAGTATGTCCGAAAATAAAGGATAAACAAGGTACGGAATATTCAATATGTGCTTTTGATTTAAGTGGTTCTCCTTCGTTTAGTTTTGAAAAACAAAATCCTAGATGTACGGCGGTTCTAAGGACAGACGGGTTTAAAAATACTGAGAAATTAACTTTTTATAATGAATATTGTTCTGAAGGTTCGGCAAGCAAAAAATATGTAGATTGGTTTGGTGTTTCGGATGGTACTATCTGTGGTGAAAAAAACGGCAAGGCATTATTTTGCGATGCAGGAAATTGTGTAGAGTTTAAATCAACTTGTCAAAACAATGAATTAGATAACGGCGAATTATGCGATTATGATGGATCTGGAAAAGCACTTTTCATATCCCCTTTAAATATTGACAATTCTTGTGCTAATAACCCTAGTTTAAATAAAGGCGAATCTCCTTGGGTTAGTGGGGATATTGGCTGTATAAAAGAGACATGTGGACTTGATTTTAGCAAATGCAATAGCCAAGCCGACCTTTGTGGGGATGGAATTAAGCAGGATTTTGAGGAATGCGATGGGTCTGATTTTGGAAACTTAAAGAATTGCGAAGACCTTGATAAGAAATTTGGAAGTGGCACTCTTTTGTGTAAAACTGATTGTACAATTGATAAGAACGCTTGTGTTGAGAAGCCAAAGAATGAAACACTATTTTGTTCTGATGGAATCAATAATGACGATTACTTTGATAACGCTTCAGACTGTCTTGATGGAAACATAAGCACTTGTACAGATTGCCAAGATAGAGATTGTAACAAAATAGGATATTGTGAATTTCAGATAGAAATATCTTGTATGGATGGAATTGATAATGATCAAGATGGTAAAATAGATGAGGAAGATAGTGATTGCATAGAACTATTTGATTGGAATAATAATAAGGGTTATTGTTCTATTTATTATAATGATGATAACCAAAAGAAAGCTTGTTATATTAAAACTGGACATGAATGCGTTAAAAACGGAAATAAAAGAGGAGATTTTATATGCAATGATGGAGAATGGGTATCAACAAAACTATTGGCAGTAAACGACCTTCTTTTGAATTTTCCAAATGCGCCAAATGATTATTACATACTTCATTGCGGAAACCCTAAAGAGGTCTTTAACCGAGTCAATTATAATACTCAGGATTTCAAAAATGTTGATAATATGCTTACAAGCTGCACTGATTTTGCTTGCGCTTACAAAAATGATAAAAATGATAGCGCAATACTTCTAGCAATAAGCGCTCAGTGCAAGCCAACAGAAAATTCTTGGGCATATAAGGATTTTTTCCCATCATATATTTTTACAAAGACCCCGCCAGAATCTGATTGGTTCAATACTTCGGGATACGAGAAGATACCTCCATTACAAGGTTACAACCTCTTTTTAAATGGGGATTCAAACTTTTTGGTTTACTCAAACAAGGAATTATTCAACCCAAGTTTAAATACACAATTAGCATCATCAGCAATGAATGGATTTAGTATAATTTCAAATAACGATTTTAAGAATTCAAAAAGTTTTGATTCTTTTTTCATTTACCAAATGGCTAGTGCAAAATCAATGGGTAAAAGATTAAATGTTAATGCATCTTTTTATGCAGGGGTTGTTTTCCAAGGGATGGATATCACAACGATTTGTGAAACACTAAAAGCAAAATACCAAGATAACTCACTTTGCATATCAAGCCAAAACGCAGGGTATATCTTTTCAACATCAAGTGATTCTAATCAGGAGATATACAAAAAACATTGGCCTGAATATAGTTTGATGGTGTTTAATAGCTTTTTTACATAGGTTTTGTTTTTTTCTATTTTTTCAAATAAAAATTTAAATAATATTTGATGATACAAGATGCTAAAAAGAGGTCAGGTTACTGCTTTTGTGATTTTAGGGGTAATATTGGTTTTTACTATTTTTCTTGGTGTACTAATCATGCAAAATTCAAAACCTATTACAACTGATTCTAAAATAGATGATGCGCTTGTTTTAAGAGAGATTAAAACCTGTCTTGACTCCAAACTTAAATACTCAATTCTAACCTCAGGAAAACAAACAGGGTTACTTTATAATTTTCAAGGTGGCGAAAATAAACTACAAGGAATAAATCTAAATTACAATGACCAATATTATATACCTTACTCGCTTCCTTATATCGAGCCAAGAATTTTTTATGAATCAAATCTTTATTTTCCCTATATTTGTCCAGGTACTCCTAAAACAGAACAGAGGGAAAATTTTATTGGATTATATCCTTTTGATGATTCGAATAATTTAGTTCTTAAAAATGGGTGTATTAGGTCAAATAAGACTTCAATTATAATAAATCTTGCTGATATTGATAGTGAAATGTCTAGGCGTTCTTTTCAAACTAATATATTTCATTATATTAATAGTACCCTTGAAGAGTGTTATGATATTGATTCAAAGATATATCCATACTCTTTACAATCTGATGAAAATGCAAAAGTTGAGTTAATTTTCTCAAAGAATGATGTGATTTTGAAAGTTAAAAGGGCCTTAAAATTAACAAAGGATTCAAAACTTGTAAAGACGATAACTGCACCAATCGAAATAAATGGAAAAATAAGGCTTAGAGAACATTACGAGTTTTTAAAAGAGGTTATGGAAAAAGAGATTTCTGATGCAAGTTTTAATCCTATAGAGCATTCAAGAGATGGTTTTGTGGTAAATATTTTTAGAAATGCGTCTAATAATGATGATGTTATTTCTATTAAGGATATTCAAAGCTATATTGATGGAGAGAAATTTGAGATCTATGTAGCAAAAAAAAACAATTATCCGATAATTTCTTATTCTCCAAGCAAAGTATTTTTTCCACAATTAAACAACCCCGATAACTTAAATCCATTTTATGAACCTTTGGCCATTAATTTAAGTACAGGATTGGTTGAGGACTTGATTTTAGATTATAACAAATATAATCCTGCCAATAGGTTGCAAGGTTATCCTGATGATGAGGCAACTTTTTCAAATAATTTAGAAGATTTTAGGAAATATATGATATATTGGATACATAACAGTAGTAATCTTTTTGAGGTTTTTGATAGAGAAGAAGATAGATTAAGTGTTACAAACAAAACAAATTTCACAAGTTTTGGGAATCTTTTTGAGATAAACATAACAGCATGTGATGAGGAGCCACTTTGTGTCAGTCAAAGATTTTTGTTTAATGTGACAGAGTGATAACGATAAAGTCCCATAATAGCAATATTTGAATCTTTTTTCAGTGATTTTTTCAATTGTTTTTTTATATTAAAAGAATGTAGGCGAAGGAGAACTTAGGCAAAGGAGAACTTAGGTTATATATTCCATGATTTATTTCGAATTAATTGAATTCATAATTCATATTGAAGGGTTTGTGAGAAGTGCTTTAGAAAAATATATAAATACTGCAATCAGGAGAGGACATAGATGAAAGCTATTTTTAATAAAATTGGGTTGTTGGTGGTTTTTGGTGTAATGATTTTATTGTTTAGTGAGCTTGTTTTTTCTGCATGTTGCATAAATCCTGATAGTGATTATGTGTGCAGGGCATATACCTCTCCAAATGTTGATATTACTGCACAGGATTGTTGCGGTGATGATTTGGAATGCATTGCAAATTTCTTTGATCAAAATGATAAAAATTGCGAGGTTGCAAAAGAACAGGGTTTTTGTGATCAGGTGTGCTGTTGTATTGATTATTATACTCAGATTCAAACAATGTATCAGATAGTATGCCTATCAAAGATTTTTGAAACGCATGATGAAACTTTCTTTACAGATGAACAGATTGAAAATATTTTAAAAATGAGAATTCTTGAACCTGCAGATAATTGTTTGGATCAATGCAACATTAAGGCACTACCTTCTCCAAGTCCCTCTCAAACGATTTCTCCTCAAGGAGAGGTTATACTTAATAATTTTGATGTGGATACAATAGATTCTAAAAGAAAAATAGCTATCACTTGGAATCTACAAATCCCTTTTGATTTTCAATTGGTTTCTCTTAATATAAACAAATGTGAGACAAGTGGAAGGAATAATGAATGCTTAAATGAAGTGAACAAGTTTCCTGTTGCTAATGTTGGTTTTTATGAGGATTCATCAGTTTCATTTGGGAAATGCTATTCTTATTATCTCTCAATAGATTATAAGGATTCAACTGGAGCTTCAAAAACAAAGGTGTTTAGCCAAAAGGCAAATGATTGCGTTGGAAGTGCAATATGTGAAAACAAAAAACTTTTTAGTATTTTTTGCCAAGAGGATAAAATATTTAGTTGTGAGGCAGATAATACCTTAATAAACCATAACAAAAAATGCAATTTAGAAGCTTCTTTTTGTTCTGATTCTTCTGGAAGATTAGGAATGTATAGTGCAAGTTGCGATACTCAACAAAATGAGTATTATTGTTATGCTGATAAAGCACCTAGTGGAATTAAATACTGTTATGATTGTTCAATAAATAATAAATTCATTGAATGTTATGATTACAAATCAAAAACAGCTTGTGAGAAAGACAATTGCAACGTTGGATCTAGCGGGTGTACATGGAAACCTTTGGCAAGTGGTCTAGGAATAGATTTAGGCGTTTGTGTTGATTCCAATAAAGACAATTGTAATTATTGCGGAAACCTTTTTGCAACAATAGTACCTTCATCAAAAGAGCCTAATGCAGGGAATTCATTACTATTTTCTAAATGCAATGATAAATTATTAAGCCTACTATCAGTTGATGGTTTTACGTGCGCTAAAACAAATTATTGCTTTCAAAATAATATTAAAACATGTGCAGATTATAAGGATGAATATCGTTGCACTGCCGATGAATGCAGTTTAAATGCAAATTGTATTTGGTTAAATAATCTATGTGGAAAGGATTTAGATGACGATCAAAAACATGATTGTGAAGGGCTAACAGGAGAAGCACTTGCCAAATGCGAAGGGGACATATATCCCCCAAACTCAAACATTTTTGTTGTGGGGTCAAAGAATAATCTATTTGGTATGAATCTTTCATTCTCGGTTAAAGATAGGGTTGGTTTGGATAATACTCCTAAGGATATAAGCGATTTTAGAAGTCAAGGATACAGGTTATATCTTTGTGCACAAGAACAAAATAGTGCAGGGAATTTACTACCTTTGTGTATGGGACAATCGCCTAGCATTTCTTCAAAGGGAATAAATTATCAGGGTAGTTACATAAGTAACATTATGCCGTTAGTAGCCCAAGGTTATTTTGAATATGGAAAAAACAACAAAATAAAATATTATGCTTTAGACCCTGCTGGAAATTATCAAACGAAATACAATGAGTTGGTAGTAGATTTGACAGGTGTTGAAACCTGCAATTCTGATTTTGATTGCGGATATAAGGGTATTTGTTCAGTTGTTAAAAGGTCGTGTCAAGGTAATGTGTTTGTAAATACATGTGAGGGCGCACTTGAGTCATTTAAAAAAGATCCATTGTCAGGATACGAAGCTATTGAGGAAAGTTGTGATGGGCTTGATAATAATTGCGATGGCGTAGTTGATGAGGAACTTGCAAAAATCTGCTATTTAGATGAAGATGGGGATGAGCAGGGCGATCCTTTAAAAGTGATGACTTATTGTAATATAGAAGACAAACTTCAAAATTGCATTTCTTTAGATGATTCGTGTAAGGCCAATTCTGATTGTAATGATTCTAACCCATTAGTTTATTATGGTGCATATGAAGGTCCAAAAGATAACTCCTGTTTTGATGGTATAGATAATGATTGTGATGGGTATGCTGATAAAGCAGATTCCAAATGTCCTTCCTTTGATTGTAATTGTGGTGACCCTTTGTATGGTGCACCTAACAATTGTGCTGATTTTGATGGAGACTTAGTAGGTTGTACTTGTTTTTGTGATAATGATGTAAGTTGCAATTGTGGTCCTGACCATTTTGATAATGATATAGATGGAGATGGAATTCCAAACTGGTTAGATATTGAGCCTTTAACTCCAAAGCGTTGTAGGGGCAATCATCCTGTAAATGCGCCAAATAACCCTTTCATAGACTTAAGAGGCAAGGCACTTGATACGGATGGAGATGGTGTTTGCGATGCTGCAGATAAATGTCCTAACACTATCCCTGGTTGCGCTGTGGAAACCAATTTGAGTCATCCAAGGGCCGGTTGTCCTAAAGATTGTACAGATTTTGGTTCTATATGTTCGTTTGATCCTGACTGTTTCTCATGTCAAAGCTGTCCTGAATGTGGAGGTGGCAATCCAAATTATTGTACAAGACTTATTTGTGAGAATGCCTGTGGAGAGGATCAATGCTGTATTTTTAATAGAACTATGATTTCTGTTGGAAACATTGAATTTGGATATTGTTATAACGGAAGTATCTTTAAAGGTCAGTATTGTAGTAATAATAAAAAAGATGATTTTGTACGTGAAACAGATGTTGATTGTGGAGGATGTGTGTGCGATCCTTGTTCTGTTGGGAAGGAGTGTATTGAAGATAGTGATTGTATTACTGGCTTTTGCAATGAAGGCAAGTGTGATAACAAGACCTATTGGGAAGAGATGTGCAATAACAAAAAATTTGATGCCACTTTTGAGTCCGATGTTGATTGTGGCGGAATCTGTCTTAAGTTTAACAAGAGTTGTCTTTCAGGCAAAAACTGCACGAATAATTCGGATTGCTTATCAGGTATATGCCAAAATAATACTTGCGTTAGTAGTGATTATCTAAAATCTTTATGCACAAACCTTAAGAAAGACTCCTTAAATCAAGAAACAGATATTGATTGTGGCGGTCCTTATTGTGAAAGGTGTGCTTTGAATAAAACTTGTAAGGTAGACCCTGATTGTTTATCAGGCAAATGCTTTAATGGAACTTGTAAGACTAATGAACTTGTTACATGCTATTTTGATTTTGATGGAGACGGGTATGGAAATTCATCAAGGTCTGCAACATATTGGCTTTTGAATGAAACCCCTCCTACAATTGGAAATGTCAAATGTGTTCTGAAAGGGGGGGATTGTAATGATAATAGCACTCATATTAATCCAGGTGTTAATGAAAGCTACAAAACTCTTGTTAATGGCGTAGCAGGTGGGCTTTGTTTTGATGGTATAGATAATGATTGTGATGGAAAAATAGATTTAGCGGACCCTGGATGTCCAATATATCCTTGTAACTGTGGTATAGAAGGAGTGCCAAACGATTGTGCTGATTTTGATTCGGATTTGCTTGACTGCGATTGTTTTTGTTCAAATAAGCCAGGATATGACCCTGATTGCAGGTGTGGTCCTGATAGATTTGATAATGATAAAGATGGTGATGGAATTATCAATCTTTTGGATAAACAAGCATTTACACCCGTAGAGTGCAGTGGAGGCAATAATCGTTGGATTGCAAAATATGTATCTGCTGATGGAATTGCAATTGATAGTGATAATGATGGTGTTTGTGATGCAATTGATATGTGCAAAAGTACTCCTTTAGGGTGTGTTGTAGATAAGAACGCTTCAAACCTATACCCTGGATGTCCTTTAAGTTGTGAAGGATATCCAATTAGTGTTTGTTCAGGAGATGAGTTCTGCGCAAGATGTAGTAAATGTGCTGATTGTGGCAGAGGCATACTCGAGATGTGTACTGAGCAGGTCTGCAGTTCTTGTGGCAATTGCGTTTTCACTGCAGTAAATTCCACAGATCAATACACCTATGGAAACTGTACAAAGAAGGTTGAGAAAAACATAACTGATGCTTGTAAAAACAATATTAAGGATAACTATGAAACTGATATTGATTGTGGAGGAGAATATTGTGATAAATGCGAACTAAACAAAACTTGTAAGCTAAATACTGATTGTAAATCGGGTGCTTGCAGTACCGCATTGGGTAAATGTATCGAAAATACAATTGCGCCAAAAGAAGAAACATTACAACAAAAATGCGCAAATGGGAAACATGATTCTCAGGAATCTGATGTTGATTGCGGTGGAGATTGTGCGGATTTGGGAAACAAATGCGCTGTTGGAAAAATATGTTTTAATGACAAAGACTGCGCTCAAGGTGAATGTTTATATAATCCATCACTACTTAAAAAAGTGTGCACGGTTAAATCTTGTACGCCTACTGGTAATAATTGTGGTGGAGATTGTCCTGCTAAATGCATAAATGGAGATAATTGCATGCGCGCAAGTGATTGTATGAGTAGTTATTGTTCATCCAGTGGTAAATGCGAGAGTAAACAACAAACCCTTCCAACACCTCCAGAAGATGAACAAAAGGGAGGAGCAGGATTCCTGATCTTTATTTTAGTGATACTTTTGATTGGTATTGGCGTTGTTGTATATTTCCTATTTTTTAATACAAGCTCAAACAAGAAAAAATCCGATGGATCAAGTTATCAAGGGAGTATGATCTCTTCAACTTCAAAATCGCAACAACCTTTCAAAGGACAAGGAATGAGGAGTATGGGCCCTAGTCCTTTGCCAAGTGCGATGAGACCACCAATTAAAAAAGAGTCATCTCTAAAAGGAAATGATGTGTTTTCAGCATTTGAAGAAAAAGATGCTAGTCAAAAAAATCTAAATGAACAAGGTCTAAATGAACAAGGGTTAAAATCGCAGGATTTAGGTGGCAAGGCCCAAGGCAGTTTAGGAAAATCTTATCCAAATAATCCAAAAATAGGTTGGCAAGAGCAGTCTGTTGCTGATAAAGAAGGCATAAAGGGTCAGGAAAATATAGAGCTAAAGAAGATAATCCCCACACCTACCCTTAAAGGTAGCGAGAATATATCCAAAAAAACAGAAAAGTATGATAGCGAGAAACAAAAGGTAATAAATAAACTTGAAGGGGTTGTTGGAAAAGAAAATCCAAAACAAAAATTAGATGATTTTGAAAGGCTATCAAGCCTATCAACTGGTGAGGATGTTGAAACAAAAAACAGATTTGATTTAAAAAAATCTCCAAGCAAAAAGAGTGATGGCAGTAAAATAAAAAACATTAAAAGCCAAAGTAAACAAAAGGTCGCCACAAAATCAATTACTTCAAAAAGCAAATCCTACTCAAAAGGGTCTTCTTCAAAAAAAAGTGTAGCAGGTTCAAAGTCTAAGAAATGAAATATTATTACAAATAATCTAAAGGCATGATTAGACTATTAAAATATTTTACATATATTTTACATATATTTTATTTGACAAAGATTTGAACGCATGATTAAACTATTGCGGGACTACTAAACTAGTGCAAGATTAAACTAGTTCAAGATTGAGCTATCAAGTCATTGCAAGATTGTCTGAGTTTGATCTTGAGATGTTTAAGATTGAGCTATTAAAAAATTTAACAAGGGATTTATTGCAAGATAAGGATATTAAGAATTTAGCAAAGGGTCTAATTTAAAACCTTGCGAGAGGATATTGTGAGGGCAAAACCTAAAACACATTTATTTATTTATTTATTTATCAATATTTTTTTCAAAGTTGTAAACATTGGTGTAAATTATGGGTAAAGGCGCAGTGGTGGAGAATTCAATTGGAATTATGATAGCTGTTGCTATTATGGTAGTTATAATCTTTTTGGGAGTAAAAGGCTTTTCTTCTATTTCAAACATGCTTTCTTCAAATCAAGAGATTAAGTTTAAAGATAATTTATATTCATCATTTCAAAACGTAAGGAGTATGGGTTATTTAAGCTCTGATTCTTTTACAATTAAAGGTCATGGCAAGGTAAGAAGGCTTTGTTTTGTGGATATTAGTCAAGCAAACCATTTTAATCAAGAGTCTTTTTTTGACCCTAATATCTTTCAGATTATTAAATCAGGCCAAACAAATAATGTTTTTCCTATTGGAAGTGAGAATTACTATAATCTAGGCGAGATTTCAGTTGATTCAAATAATGATGGAATTAAAGATAATTTAGATATTTCTTCAGGGGAGATTAAGGGTGAGGGGTTTGTTTGCATTGAGTCTAACGCTGGATACTTTAGTTTTGTTTTGACAAATATGGGAAGAAGTGTTATGGTCTCTACAAAATAAGTTCTTTTAAATAAAGAAAAGTATTAATATTTATTAGTAAGTATGTAAGTCTCAAATATGTGAGTTTCTACAAGATAAGTTCTTTGAAATGGATGTTAATCTAAAAAATTTTTTAAGTATATTTAAATAGCTAAAGATATTAATTCTTTTTATATATTGATTAATAGAAAAGCATACCTTGTGTTTCAACACTAGGACTTGGTACGCTTTTTTGTAATCAACAACCTCGCTTTAATACAGCGCAGGCTTTTATATTACCAACATACCTCGTCTTTTAGGGTGAGGTTTTTGATTCTATCTGGATATTTATTCTATTTTGGGAGTAATTCTACGCCATATATTTATTCTATTCAGATATTTATTGAAAATCTCACAATGTGAGATTTGTTCGGGGTTTAATAGCCCTCACTTTAGTGTGAGATTTTCAATTTTAAAATTTATCCTCAATCAGTGAGTCCGTAAATACCCGCAACTTTAGGTAGGGGATAGGACGAACAATCAAGAGGATAAATTTTAATTATTTTTCTTTTATCTTAAGAATATTAGTTTATAAATTTCTGTTTGTTAGCTAGGGTCTTTTTTAATACTTTTCTTTGCAAGGTCTTATCTGACTACGCTAAAAGATTAAAAACTATGGAAAATGTTTGAGGAGTTGATGAAATGAAAAAACTCGGTATAAGTGCAGACTTATCTCGCGAATTGTCTAGGTTAATCGTTATGTGAATCCGTATATTCAAACTTTATGCCCCAGAATAAACCTCAAGACCAAAGTATGCGAATGAAAGAGGATTTCATAAAATCAATAAGTTTTAAATATAGAGCTTTTTAATGTAAGTGTATAAGCTATTAGGTTTTGGTAGATATGAACAGAAAAAGTGCTTTGGAATTATCTTTTAATTTTATATTTGCAATGATATCAGCAGTAGTGATTTTTACTATTGCTTTTGGAGTTATCAGCTCAATTACTAAGACTGCGACAGCTGAGAAATCCCTTGAATTAAAAACATATATCACAAATCAATTTAGCTCAAACCTAAATCAGGGAGGAGAGAGCGATTATATCCCTTTGTCTTCAAATATGATTTTTAGTCAAAGCTGTGATAAGATAAGTTTTCTTGAGAATTCAATTGATACTTACAATTATCCAGTATTTTCATTAGGAAAGATAAAAACTAATACACTTGGCATTAGTACAAAGAAGATTCTATTGCCTACTTATATTAGCAATGTGGTCTATTTGTATCCTCCTTCAAAAATCTATCTTTATTGTAATGATTGTGATAATCCATTAAATGTGCCTGATATATTCTATCTTCTTTCAAGGTCAATTAAGCCTGCTAAACTTGCCTCGTTTAAGGACGTTTTAGAGATTAAGATAATAGGAGAAGAGTTTGATTTAACTAATGAAGAGATTAAACAGATTAAAAAATCAGATATTTTGGTGTATCCTGATGATGAAAATGCACCTGAAAATTTATGTAATTATTTTATTTGCAAAGAAATTAAAGTAGATGACTCTTATAAATCTCAAGATTTTTATAAAAATCTAGTGTATTCTAATCGCCATGATTATCCTGTTGGTTTTGTTTCGTTTAATGGGAATACTATGTATTTTTTAGGTGAAGAAAGTCTATTTGGAGCATTACTATCTGATAATGCAAGTTTGTATGATTGTAACCTTTTAAAGATGCTTTTTGGGATTAATAGGATAAGCTCTGTAAACAAAAAACGTCTTGAGATACTAGAATTTGAAGGAGGGGCATTTTCAACTGATGATAACTGCAAAGAGATATATACATCTTCTGTAACAGCGTATGAGGGGTTGTTAAAATTATTGGATGATTTAGTAAATCAAGATGACGATAATAATACTAATACAATTACTCTTGATGATCTTAAAAATATAAGAGAATTTATTTTTTTGTTATCTGAGTTAAACTATAATGCTACAAGGTATTCATGTCCTAATATCTATTAGAGAAAAGAATTAAGTATTAAAAAAATGAAACTGTGAAAATAATGAAAGATCAAAATAAATCAGTTGATATCATTAGATTCAATCATAAAAGCTTTAAAAAAGCTCAGTTTAAGGTAATGGAGTCAATAATGGCTCTTGTATTTATCATAATAATACTTGCTTTGGTGGGGGTTTTTGTTGCAAACAGTCAGATAAACAAATCTCAGTCGAGGATAAAAGATTCTGCAAAGGAGATTTTATCAGCAGGTGTTTTTAGGGTATTGAGTTTACCTGATTTTAAGTGCAGTATGGATTATGAGTACTATTGTGTGGATTTACAAAAGGCTCTTGCAATAAAAGAGGTTTCTGAAACAAATAGCAGTTATAGGAATTTTTTAAGAACGATAATAGGGGTGGATAGTGAGATTAGGATTATTTCAACATATCCTATTGATTTTAACTTTACTTTTTATAATTCAACAAATCCGCAAGGTTATAAAACACGTTATGTGTTAAACGTTCCTGTTTTGATATCTAACCAGTCTAATTACAATAGCTTAGGTTTTGGAGTGATTGAGGTGAAGGGTTATCTTAGGTAAAATGATGGGTTTTAATAACAATAATATTAACAATATTATCAATAGTAATAGTAGTAACAGTAGTAGCAGTAGTAGTAGTAACAGTAGTAACAGTAGTAACAGTAGTAGCAGTAGTAACAGTAGTAGCAGTAGTAATAACAATAGAAATGACAATATAAATAATGGAAGAAACAACAGTAATATAGACACCAATCCTCTGTTGTTAATAGCTAGACGGATTAGTAACAATAGTAATAATGGAAATAATAGTAATAACCGTAGTTTTCCAAAGCATTTCCAAGAGACACTTTTAAGTGCAGGTATCAATGACAATAGAAATAATAGTAGAAATATTGGAAGAAACAACATTAATATAGACACCAATCCTCTCTTGTTAATAGCTAGACGGATTAGTAATAATAGTAATAATGGAAATAATAGTAATAACCGTAGTTTTCCAAAGCATTTCCAAGAGACACTTTTAAGTGCAGGTATCAATGACAATAGAAATAATAGTAGAAATATTGGAAGAAACAACAGTAATATAGACACCAATCCTTTGTTGTTAATAGCTAGACGGATTAGTAATAATAGCACTAATAACAGTAGTAATAGCAATAATAGTAATAATAGTAATAGTAATAGTAACAGTAATAATACCAAGAATATAAATTGCAATAGTAATGATTGTAATAGAAAAGGCAATAATGACATAAACAATGACATAAACAATAAGATAAACAATAAGATAAACAATAAGATAAACAATATACATATTGTCAATAATGAGGATTATAAGGATTTCAGGAGCGCTAGGAAAGCTCAATTTGAGGTGTTGGGGGTTGCAGTTGTTGTTGTTCTTTGCATAATTTTTGTTGTGGCTTACTTAATCCTTTCTAATACTCCAAATTCTCAGAAGGAATATAAAACGTTTGAATCAAAGCTTTTAATGGGCACACTTTCAATTATATCAGATTCGTCTTTGAGAATTGAAGAGTGCAAAAGGATGAGTTTAAAAGACATGCTTTGGTATTGTTTTTCAGAAGATAAAAACCAAATCCCTCTTTGTAATGATAGTGATACGAATCCACTCAACTATTGTGATTATGCGTTTGATTTAATAGAAAATGAGATTCTTAATCCTTTTTTAAGTGAGTATGGCTTTGAGTATCGTTTTCAGTTGCTCAGTAGCGAAAGTACTTTAGTAAAAGAAGTTTTTACCCAAGACGTTTCTAAATGCAAAAAGGGCTTAGTTTCAGAAAGGGTTTCCATAAGGACTTATTCAGGAAGTTATGATATGTTTCTTTTGATATGTTAGTTTTTTTATTAATTCTTTTTAGTATTTTAGAATTTGATACGATTATATTAATATCATCATACTAAAATAGGTATTTTAGATAAAACATTATAAAATGAAATAGATAAAATAATATAAATAAAATAATCTGCGTGACAAAATATAAAAAAGTAGACCAAAAGATACCTACTAAATGACACTAATAAGATAAATATTCTCTATATGACTGTAATAGCCTTATCTAAAGTATGTTATTTTCTTAATATCTTCCTAATGAATCTTATCTTTTTAATGTATTAGTTTTTTTTATCATTGAGATTATTATTGAATTATATTAAATATTTGCATATTATGAAAAATCCTAAGAAAATTGCTTTAAAATTAATAAAGTATTTATATTGTTGTTGCAATTTTTAAAAAGTATGAAGATCCAAGAGACGCTTGATTATATAAAGGCCTATATGGAATTAGGATATACAAAAAAGCAGATTGTGGATATTTTGATAAAAAAAGGGGTCACTTTAAGCGAGATTGAGCTTTGTTTTAAAAGCCTTGGAGTGTATTCTGTTGAGGATTTAGCATCCACTGATTATCTTTATAATAATCTGTTGATAACACTTTTAGAGAACGACTGGAAAGATGTAACCACTTTTATGGTTTCTCTTCATACAATCACTAAATGGGATTTTATATGCAGTACTAAAAAAGGGGGTTTTGAATGGTTTTTGATTATTAAAAGAACTGGAGATTTGGATGATAAAGGAGTAAATAACATTGCAATTGCTTTTAGCCAGCTATCTGCGAAATTATCCCATCCAAGCGTCGGGTTTTTACTATTTTTTATATCTGATAGTGTATATTACACTGCCTCAAAGAAATTTTTATCCCTTAAAAACGAGATTAATTACTCGGATTTATTACATGGTATTGGCAGGACTTATTTAGTTGATATGACATCAAGAAAGTGTCTTGGAAAGGAGTTTGTATTTCCAATTGCTAAATCTAGTTTTGCTTCAAGACAAAAACATGTTATTGAATCTGAATTAAGACTTGATATAGACCTTTTTGAAAGGGAGTCTTATGCGCGAAAAAGAAAGTCTTTACGAGCAATATTTAGTGCCTTGATAATTATTATTATTCTTATAATATCTCTTTTTTTAATTAATTTATATTTTGTTTAATTCTGTTTTTTAATTTTGCCAAGTTATTTTTATGATTTCATGAAATCATCGCTCATTTTGCATAATCTATTCTTTGGGCATAAAGTTTGAAGAGGTGGATTCACAAAACGATTAACAAAGACAAATTTAGTTATTTTAGTTATTTATTATATCTAATATCTGTGAAATAACTAAAGCTTTTATGCTTGAAGGTTTTTTCATTTCTAATCTATATTTTGTATTTTTAATTTTGACAAACTATTTAAATTAACTAAATTACTTAGTTTTTATGAAGCTGAAATACGAAAATAAAATAAAAGAAATCGAGTTTTTTGGGAAAGTTAAGGAGCTTTTAAAAAAAGAGAATATAAACCCTGAAACGGTTGTTGTGGTTAAAAACGGGGAAGTGATAAGTGAAGATGAACGCGTTAATAATGATGAGGAACTAGAATTGATTTCTGTTGTTTCAGGTGGCTAGGTTAGTTATTAAATATATTCATTATTGAGGTTCATACTACTAAAACTATGTTAAAATTCATGCCTGTTGGCTTATGTGTTTATCTAAGAGATTTTATGTGAAAGATTTTAGGTGAGAGATTTATTGAAAGGGGTCATTGTAAATGTTTTGGAGATTGAAAGTGTTAAAAAATTTCTTTTATCTAAATCTATTGCTTTAAAAGGGCAAAAGATAATTAAAAAAGGGGATGAGTTTGTAATCCCTATTATAAATGACTATCCTAAATCCCTCTCAAAAAAATACAAGATAATTGATGTTTCTATTAACCCAAAACCAAAACCTAAATCCTTTAAAGAACTTGCCAAAGAGATTATTCCAAAAGAGAAATTTGTTCTTTTAAAGACTGCTTATGATGTTTTGGGCTCAATTGGGATTCTAGAGATTGATAAAGAACTTTTTGAGTATAAGCAGGCTCTTGGTAAAGCACTTTTAAAATCAAATAAAAACCTCAAAACTGCTTTAAGAAAATCAGGGTCTCATGAAGGGGATTACAGGATTCAAGGATTTGAGCATCTTGCAGGTGAAAAAACCACAATCTCCCTACACAAAGAGAATAATGTGTTGATTGCCCTAGATATCTCAAAGATGTATTTTTCGCCAAGACTTTCTACTGAAAGAAAAAGGATTTCCCAATTGGTTAAACCTAAAGAAGATGTGCTTGTAATGTTTAGTGGATGTGCTCCTTATGTGTGTGTAATTGCAAAAAACAGCTTGGCAAAATCAGTAATGGGCGTCGAGATAAATAAGGAGGCTCATAATTATGGGCTTAAAAATCTTGAGAAAAATAAGATTAAGAATGCCTTGGTTGTAAATGGCGATGTAAGAGAGGTTTTGCCCAAAATAAAAGAAAGATTTGATAGAATCATAATGCCTCTCCCAAAGAATGCAGGTGAGTTCTTGGATAGCGCTTTTTTAGTGTGTAAAAAAGATGCTTGGATTCATATGTATGAGTTTGCAAAAGAGGAGGATTTTAAAAATATTGAAGATTTTGTAAAAAAAGAGTGTAAGAATAATTCTTTTTTAGTTAAATCAATAAAAACCTATAAATGCGGTCAGCAATCCCCAAGAGAATATAGGATATGTGTAGATTTTCACATTAAAAAAAACCTTTTGAATAAATAAACTAAAGTAGCTTTAGTTTCAAAGCCAGTTACCTAAAGAGCTTTGTGATTTCTCTTTTGTTTTTTTTGCGATTTTTAAAAGGGATGATTCAATCCTGTCATTAGAAAATTCATTCTCTAAAACTAATATTTCTTTCACTTTATTTATGTCGGGCGCTTTAAATTCAACTGAATAATTAGTATTTATTGGCATATTTTTGATTAGATCAAATATCTCTTTCCAAGAACCGTTTGATTCTTCATCCCACAAAACTTCTTTAAATAACATATCAAAGTTTTGGTTGTGTTTTTTTACAAGTGCTAATCCTTTTTTTGGGCCGATTCCATTAATCCCGCTTTGGGTAAAATCATTTCCTACAAGCATTGACAGTACAATCAGTTCATCATTAGATATGCCTAAATTTTTTAGGTTATCCTCAAGTGATATTAGCTCTATTTCTACATCATTATATAATAGAGAATTCGCCTTCTTTTTTTTGGCACCCTTATTTAGATTTCTCACAACTTTACAAGCGCCAAATACTAATGAATCAAAATCCTGTGAAGCACAGCAAAATGCATCATTATTTCTTACAAGATAAGCTGCTTGGGCTTCCCCTTCGCTTGGAGCTTGAATATAAGGGATACCCAAGGCGTCTAAGAGTCTTTTAGAGTCTAAAATCATCTTAGGGCTTAATTTTGAGGTCATCTTGGAGTATTTCTTCATCGACTCTATATCTTGCTTGTCTATTGCTTCTTTTAGCTTAAGCTCTGCTTTTATCTTGCGCTCTTTTCTTATTTCTTGCTCTTTTTGCTTTAAAGAAGGAGGGGTGCCGTCAAAGACGAAAATAGGGCGTATGTTGTTTTCTAAAAGAAAGATGCATCTTGAAAAAAGCCCTGCTAAATGACTTGTTATCTCTCCTTTTGAGTTCATTAAAAGAGCGCCGTCATATTGTCTTATTGAAGACAGGAACTGATAAAGCCAGTTCAGAGAGTCTACTGCTATTTTTTTACCAGATAAGAAGTCTATTTGTATATTTTCAATCTTTAGTAATGATTTTATTTGGGTTCCCATTTTTAAGATTATTTTTTAAAATTCTATTTGGTTTATCTTTTTTTAACAGGTTTTAATATTTTTGGAGCTATAATTTGATAATTTCTATATTGGTTTTGGCAAGTATTTCCTGAGCTGGTTTTGATAGTGTTCCTGAGTATAATACAAGTAATGGTAGTTAGTAAGCACTTGTTTTAATGTTATATTTTTATTATTTCTATGTTTGTTTTGACAAGTATTTCTTGAGCTGGTTTTGATAGTGTTCCTGAGTATAATACAAGTAATGGTAGTGAGTAAGCACTTGTTTTAATGTTATATTTTTATTATTTCTATGTTTGTTTTGGCAAGTATTTCCTGAGCTGGTTTTGATAGTGTTCCTGAGTATAATACTAGTAATGGTAGTTAGTAAGCACTTGTTTTAATGTTATATTTTTATTATTTCTATGTTTGTTTTGACAAGTATTTCTTGAGCTGGTTTTGATAGTGTTCCTGAGTATAATACAAGTAATGGTAGTGAGTAAGCACTTGATTTAAGGAATGCTAAAGCTAAGTCTTTATCGCTTATTCGTTTGCCTTTTAGCAGGCTTATAAAAAACCTGATTTTTTTAGCAGATAAAAGCCTTGCAAAGCCAAAGATTTCTTTTCCTTTTTTATCTTGAAATCCTAATTCAAACTCAAAGCCTTTTTCTAAGAGTAGAGATGTTATTTTTTCTTTTTGTTTTTCATCAAGTGAGAAGATTTTGCCTGCTTTTATTTCAAGCTCTAGTTCTTTTGGAAGGGATGATAGGTCTATTCCTTTAAAAGGAGTTAGGTCTATGTCTTGAGGTCTTAGCGATTTTTTAGATTTTTTTTGGTTTGTGATTTGTTCTTTTTCATGGTGTGTAGTCTTGTCATCGCTTTTAGGGATTTCGCTTGGTTTTAAGTTGGTTTTATCATAAGAATTATTGTTTTCAATTAAGGTCTTTTGCTTTTCGTGTTCTTGTTCTTTGTATTTAAGCTCTTGAGGGATGGCTTTTTGTTGTTCTTTTAGGTCTTCTTTTTCTTCAGAGGAAATATTTGTTTTTTTGTTAGCTTCATGGTTTATTATGGTGATTTCATTATCTTTTGGATTTTGGTTTTTTGATTGATTGTTGTCTGAATCTGTGTTAGTATTTGCTTCTTTTTGGATTTCTTTTTTTAATGGGTAATATTTTTGTTTTATTAGTGATGAGATTTCCTCATTTTTAACATAGTACCATTTCCAGTATTTTTCTTGTGCTCCATCAGAGGCCTCGACTACTATTGGTTTTGCAAAGTCTTTTATTAAGGCCATTGCAACCCTTAGCTGAGGGGTTAGTTGGGAATCTTTTACTACTTTTTCAGATTTAATAAAAGAGAAGGCATCTTTTTCTTTGGCACTTAGATGTTCAGAAAATTTTTCTAATTGATTTTGCATGTTTGGAAGATAGTATAGCGGTGAGCCACCAATTTTTAAATTTGAGATATGCACTTTGTTTTGTGAGGTGAGCTCAGCTAGATATGCTGAGGCTATTATTGTGTCTAACCCCAGTGCTTTTGCTACTCTCATCGGAAGACTTGGGCCATTAAGCCTAATATATTCTAAAATCCTTTGTTTATGATCCATATTAGTCTAGACCTTTAACCATTGTGTTTGATAGTAGCTTACTTTTCCTTCTTGGTCTACAAATGCGAATACAACATTCTTTTTTGTTGAGTGGGCAATCCTGTTTTTTCCAAAAAAGCCGTATATATCAAGTTTTTTTTTTGTATTTTGTGGGAATACGAGCCATTTTGAATGGGCGTTATTCTCATCTTTATTTATTTTTGAAATATTGTTTTTATCATATACTCTAAAGGGTGCTCCAAATTTAAGTCCTGATTTTACGATATAATTTTTTTCAGTTAGGTCTTTGTATACAATATATTCATCTCTAAATGAACTATCTTTTTTACTGAATAATTTAAGTATTTCCTGAAATGTTAGGTTTTTTTTGTTTTTATCTAAAAGCAAAAGCTGTTCTTTTTGGTTTAGATAGGCTGTTTCAAGAAAACTGTATTCAATAGAATCATTTATTTGTGTTCCTATTCCTTTTTTTAGTAGTTCTCTTGATTCGTTGCAGTTTTGGGCAATTATTCTGTTTTGTAATAGTTGTGCCTTGATTTTTTCTTTTGTGTTTTTCATATTTGATTTCCTCTGAATATGATGTTTTTGACATTATATTATCAAAGATTGTTATACATTATTATTTTTTAAGTTTTTTTATTCCCCTTAAATTGATATTTCATTTTTGTGAGACTATTAGCGCATTTGTATATTTTTAATTTCTATATTTTGATTAATTGAAAAGCATACCTCATGTTTCAACAATAGGGCTTGGTACGCTTTTTTGTAATCAACAACCTCGCCGAACGTAGCGTATGTTTTTATATTTCCAACATACCTTGCCGTTTAGGGCGAGCTTTGTTTATTTAATGAAATCCTCGCTCATTTGCATACGTTGGTATTTAAGGTAAAAGTAAAAAGGATGTGAAAGTAAATTGGCAAGGATTTAGGCGAGGAAAAAACCTTCAATTATTTAGTAATTTCTTCTTTGGCATTTATGCTTAAAGGTTTTTTTATTATTAGTTTTTCCTTATTTATTATATAGTAATATAGTAGCTAAAGTTTTTTTTAAAATCAGCACGCAGTTATGTTTTTTTGATAAAAATCTTTTCGAAAATTAATATGAAAATCCGAGTTTTTCACAAGAGTATTAGAGTAACTGTTTTATTTAAAGCTAACTATTTTGTTTTTATGAAACTACTAGGATTCGGTTTGAATGTAAGCATTGTTAATTCTTTTGGCATTTTTAAAGGGGTTGATGTTAGAAAAGACAATTTTAGAAAAGACAATTTTAAGAGGAATACTCATGCGGTTTTTAGGCTGTTTATGTTTTTTAGTTTATGTTTTTTGTTTACAACTATTTGTTATTCTCAATATTCTCAAAGTGAGCTTATTGCTCCTCAATGCATCTATATTTCGGAGATAATGTATAATCCTACAGGTGATGATAATCTTTTGGAGTTTGTGGAGATTTGTAATATTTGTAATTCTAGTGTGTCTTTAAAGGGTGTTGTGTTAAGCGGGGTGAGTTATGCATTTGCTGATGACTCTGTAATAGGTTCTAAGGATTTTGTGATTGTTTCAAAAAGCTGTTATAATCAAGGAGATTTCTGCTCACAATATCCTGAGTTAGTGGATAAGACTTTTTGCTGTTTTAGTGGTGTTTTGACTAACACATTTAAAACACTTGAGTTGAGCTACAATTCTTTGGTTTTTGATAGCTTTTCATATGTTGGGGCTTCAAAAGAGAATTATTCTGCACAGAGATTTTCTAATAAAACAGAGTTTTCAATGCCTTATGGAACTCCTGGCGTTTGTTATATAACTCCGCCGTTTTTAGATTTATCAGACCAAGATAATGGCGGTTTTGCCAATGAAAGCGTAACTAATGGGAGTGTAGCAAATGAGAGTACAGGCGATGAGGGGTTAGTAAATGAGAGTGCGGGTAATGACTACCTAGTTAATGAGAGCAATAATAATGAAAGTTCGAATAATTATGGTAATGCTTCAAATCAGGATAATCAAACAAACAGCAGTGAAATAAATAATGAGAGTGAAACAGATACTAATCAATCAGGTCAAAACCTAACAAATCAAAGCTTTGGAAACGATAATCAAACTGCTCAAAATCTAACAAACCAAAGTCAGAATACAGCTAATCAAACAAATCAAAGTAATACAAATCTCACAGAACAAAACCAACTAAACCAGAGCAATCAAAGCAATCAAAGCAATCAGAGTAATCAAAGCTGTCTTGATGGATGGATTTATATCTATGCGCCATTAATAATTAATGAGAGCTCAACAAATTATACCCTTACTTTGAACGCACCAAAGGGCTGTAGTTACTATTATGAGTATGAGGTTTTGGACCTTTGCGGGAATATTGTGAGGAGTTTAAGGGAAAGTACAAGTTTTGGAAAGAAATCATTTACTCCTTCAACAAATTGTTGTGCTTATCAGATAAATGCCTATTTGTATGAGAATAGTGAAAGGATTTTAGTGAATAATTCAACTTCTTATATGATTAAGCCAAGCTCTTGTGTAGTGGATAAGCAAACAGAGCGTTTTGTAGATTTTTCAAGGAGTAATAATAATATAAGATTTGGATTTTATGTTGAAGAACCACTAAGCGTAAAAGAGCAGATTGAGAAGATTAGTTTCTCTATTAAGGTAAAAAAGGCAAGCTCTAAGACTCTTCAGAATTTTTTAAAAGGGACTTTGAATGTAACAAGTGATTATTCATATTTTGTTTCTGAGTTTGATGAGGATGTAATATGCAAGAATTTTCAAGGCGCTTCTTCTGTGTTTTTGAGTGGGAAGATAAATAAGGAAGAGTTTGAAGAGGAGATAGAGATAAATTGTTCAAAAGAAGCTGAGTTGTCAATTAACACATCTGTAAATGGTGATAAAAACAGTTCAGATACTATTAAAAATATTTCAAATCAAACAAATTCAAAATTAAGTGCTGTTAATGAACTTCTTAGGTCTATTTTTCAGATAAAATCATTTTATACTCTTAAAAAGAATTTTTCAGATAATATCTCGCTTTTTTTTAACACAGAGTTTAATGAAAGTGTTTTAGGGGATCTTTATGGATATATTTTAGAAGAGCCTTTTAAAATAAGCCCTGGAAAAAACGAGCTGGTTTTTCCGTTCAAAAAGGGAAGTGGAAAGCTTTATCTTTTGGTGTTTAATGCAAGCGAGGTGTTTGGAATTAAAGAATTGAACTACTCTTTTTCGGGTTTTAAAGGGATTGATGATGTTCAAGAAATAAATGATGCACAAAAAAATATTGATGATTTAAAATCAGAGTCACTTTCTAAGTTTTCAGGGCTTTTGTTAGGAATACCAAATAATTCTTTGGATTTGAATGATGGGTTAGTTAATGGTGTTAATTCTTCAGTTTTGAAATCTAAGGATAAGAACAATACTAGTGATACTTCTTTAATTAGTGGAAAAGTAGTTTTAAGTAAAAATCTTAAATCTAATGATTTGTTCTTAGGGATTTTAGGGATAGGCACATTCTCAGGTTTATCTTATGGGCTTTACAGGTTTACTAAGAAATAGAGTGACCTTTAAGAAAAAAATTTCCTGTCAAAGGTAAAAAATCTGAGCAAAAAAGAAAAAAAACACTAAGAAAGTTTAATAATATCTGTAAGGCGACTATAAGAGTTTCAGATATGGCGATAGCCTACACAAAGACATTTAGGTCAAAGAAGAAGGCTAAAGAATGGTTAGACAGATGGTAAAACATCATCAAGCTTTGATTTTGTGAAGTACTGATCATGTTGCATACTTTGCTCTTAAGACATAAAGTTTGAATAGATGGATTCATGCAAGGATTAACCTCGAATATTTACTAGATGCCTCGACATTTATCCCGAGGTTTTTAATTTTTATTTATCTTGTAGAGTTCTATTATGAGATGTCCCTGAGAGATTTTTGTAATTGGTTTTGTTATAAATCCATATTCAGTTAATGGATGGTCAAGCTTATCAGTTGCATAGAAAATTTTAGCATTCTTCTTTAGGATTGCATCAAGGTATTTATAGAAATCTTTTAAGGAATTATTATATTTTTGGGGGAAGCTTATTATTGAGTCTATTGAGTTGTTTTGCATGGTTAGATCTATCCATTTGAGCTCTTTTCTTGTGAATCTTATGTCTTTGTGAAGCATGGCAATTTTTGCGTTCTTTTTTGTTGAGATAAGATTTGATGGTGAGGTATCAGATGCTATTATGTTAATTTTGTTTTTTGAATGTTTGAGATTTTTTTTGTCAAGTGAGTTTAGGTAGTTCTCGGTTTCAAAATCAAAAAAGGAATTGTTAAATATCTCTTTTCTAAAGAAGTTATGAGATGATTTTTTAAGAAAGTAGCTTAGTTCTATTGCGATTGTGCCATCGCTACAAAATGGGTCAAAGTAGGTTTTTTCAGGGCTTGGATTTAGATGAGAAATTAGTGTAAATGCTGTGATTGGATGGATTGTTCTAGGGTTAATAAAAACCTTGTAATCTCTTTTTGAGAAATCAAATGAAAAGATGTCTTTGGCATAGATTATTTCGTTTTTGTTTTCATCAATTATTACTATTATTTTGTTATTTGAGTTGTATTTTATTCTAAGCGTTTGTTCTAAGGCTTTTATTATAGTTTTTCTTAATTGCTCATTTTCTGAGTATACTTCAAGGGAGAAGAATTCATCATTATCTAAGAGCTCTTTTGGCACATTAAGAGATGCTATTTTGATTTCTGTATCGCTATTTTGATTGTTTAGTATGTCTTTTGGGAGGGTTTCAATGGAGAGGATTTTGCAGATTCTTTTAGAGCCTTGAGAGAAATAGGCAAATTGTAAAAGCTCTTTTTTACCTGCATCAAATTTGGCGTGAAAATCTCCTATTAAAGATTTTATTCCAAAAGAGGAAAGCTCTTTTGAGAGGGCTTTTTGCGCTCCGTTAAGGGTTAGGCTCAGAAATTCCATTTTGGTCGATTTTAGCAAATGATACTACAAAGTCATCTTCTGAAAGCCTTATTATTCTTACTCCTTGAGAGTTTCTTCCTACTGTTGAGATATCCAAAACCTTTGTTCTTATTGCTGTTCCATTGTTTGTGACTACTATTATTTCGTCATTTTCTAAAACAGGGATAGCGTAGGCGATTTTACCTGTTTTTTCATTAACCTTCATATTGATTACTCCTTTTCCACCTCTGCCGGTGAGCCGATACTTTAGTGAAGGAGTTCTTTTTCCATATCCTTTCTCACTGATTGTAAGTATCTCATGACTTTCATCACAGACAATTGCTCCTACTATTTGGTCGTTTTTTCTAAGTCGCATTCCGATTACTCCCATTGAAGACCTTCCTGTGGGTCTTATGGTTTTTTCAAAGAATCGTATTGCATAGCCTTCTTTTGAACAGAGGATTAGCTGTGAAGCCCCATCTGTTTTGATTACATCCACAAGGTTGTCATCTTCTTTTAGGCTTATTGCAATTATGCCACCTTTCCTTGGGTTTGCGAAATTGCTAAGGGCAGTCTTTTTTATAAAGCCTTTTTTTGTAGCGAATACAAGGTATCCTTCCTGTTCTATTTCTCTTATTGGAAGAACGGCACTTACCTTTTCATCAAGGGATAATTCTACGAGATTTATTATCGCTTTTCCTTTAGCATACCTTGATGATTCAGGCACTTGATAAGCTTTTATCCAATGTACTCTTCCTCTGGTTGTAAATATTAAAAGATAGCTGTGGGTTGTGGTTTTAAAGATGTCTTTTACAAGGTCTTCTTCTGTGGTTGTTGTGGCAGTTATTCCTTTTCCCCCTCTTTTTTGGGTTCTGTATTCATCAGGGCTTAGTCTTTTAATATATCCGTTTTTTGTGATTGTGATTATTACATCGGTTTCTTCTATTAGGTCTTCAATCTCTAAGTCTATCTGCTCGGAATCTAAGATATTTGTTTTTCTATCATCGCCGTATTTTTGGATGATTTCACTTAACTCTTCTTTTATTATTTTTAAGATATTGATTCTTGAGGATAATATCTCTTCGAGTGTCTTGATGAGTTCAAGAGTCTCTTTGTAATCGTTTTTTACCTTGTCTTGCTCTAAAGCGGTGATTCTTTGCAATCTCATCTGAAGGATTGCTGTTGCCTGAATGTCTGAAAGTGAGAAGTTTTCAAATAATGCTTGTTTTGCATCCTGTACGCTTTTTGAGTTTTTGATTAATTCTATTGTTTTGTCAAGGTTTTCTAGTGCTATTAAAAGCCCTTTTAGAACGTGCTCTTTTTCTTTTGCTTTCTTTAGGTCAAATATGGTTTTTCTTCTTACAACATTTTCTCTATGTTCTATGAAGTAAAGCAATACTTCCCTAATTCCTAGAGTCATTGGCCTATTGTTTACAAGGACTACTGTGTTTATTCCAAAAGTAGTTTGATAGCTTGAATTTTTTTCAATCTGGTTTCTTATTATCTCTTCGTTTGCATCTGCCTTTAAGTCTAAAGCAATCCTTATCCCTTCTCTGTTTGATTCATCTCTTATATCTACTACTCCTTCAATTTTTTTGTCTTTTATTGCTGATGCAAGCTGTTCGATTAAAGAGGTTTTATTTAGCATGTAGGGGATTTCTTTTATGATGAGCCTTCTTCTTTTTCCTTTGTCTTCAAGCTCCATTTTTCCCCTTACAACAACCCTTCCTCTACCGGTATTCATTGCGTGCAGGATTCCGTTTCTTCCTACAATCTCTCCACCAGTTGGAAAATCAGGTCCAGGGATTATTTTTACAAGTTCATCATTTCCCATATCAGGGTTATCTATTAAAGCTGATACTGCGAGGCAGGTTTCTTTTATGTTGTGCGGAGGGATGTTTGTTGCCATTCCTACTGCGATACCTGAAGAGCCATTTATTATTAGGTTAGGGATCTTTGAGGGTAAGACTGATGGTTCTTTTAGTGAGCCATCAAAGTTTTCAACAAAATCTACTGTTTCTTTGTCAATATCTGATAGGAGTTCTCCTGCAATCCTTCCAAGCCTTGCTTCTGTATATCTCATTGCTGCTGCAGAATCACCATCAATGCTTCCAAAATTTCCTTGCCCATCTACTAATGGGTATCTAAGTGAGAAATCCTGAGCCATTCTAACTAATGTGTCATATATTGCAGAATCTCCATGAGGGTGATATTTACCCATACAGTCTCCTACAATTCTTGCGCATTTTTTGTAGGGCTTGTTATGAAAAACACCTAATTCGTTCATGGAGTAAAGAATTCTTCTATGAACAGGTTTAAGGCCGTCTCTTACATCAGGGATTGCCCTTCCAACTATTACAGACATTGCGTAGTCTATGTAACAGCTCTTCATTTCAGTTTCAATTTCTCTTGAGAATACTAAGCCTTGCTCTTCTTTTAGGGCATTTGCTTTTGTTTGTTCATCAGCGTTTTTTTCGTCGGTCATTTTACTAATAGTGCCATTACGGCTTTATTTATATAGCTTTTGTTTGTCGAGATAAAATAATGGATTATTTAATAACAGAAATCGATTTCAGGGAGCTATTTTTTTAAGATTTAAATGACGGATTCACGGATGAATATGCTTGATTAGTAATAAGATACTTTGAAGTTACTCAAAGGTTATTTTTAGTTGAGATTTTTGTATATGATCTTTCTATGCCCTATTTTTACAACAAGTACAAGAAGTTTATCTTTTTTCAGATCAACAATTAGCCTGTAATCTCCAACTCTGAATTTGTAGCATTGTTCTCCAACTAATCTTTTTAGGTATCTTTCAGGCACAATTCTTAGTCTTTCCAGCGCAAGGATAATTCGTTCTCTTTCTTTTGACTCTAATTTGTCAATAAATTTTTCTACGCTACAGGATAGTATTACTTCGTACACTAAAATCTCACCTTATTAGTATGAAAAGAGCATTATTTCGTGTTGTACTTTTTTTTTAAATCTGAAAGCGTTATAAATTGCCCTTTAGAAATCTCTTTTCTTGAAATAGCAATGTCTTTTTTTGTTTGTTTTGATAACTCTTTAGTATCTTCAATAATATTCCAGATTACCTCTTCATAGGTCTCTCTATTGAAAAGCTTCATTTTGTTTAGCTCTTGTTGTAAATCTGAACTGATTTGAATGGTTGTTTGCGCCATAGCATATTATAACTTGTTATAGTATAAATAGTTTTCGCTTGTTTTGTTATCTAATCTGAGTTTATTAGTTAATTTATTCAATCACAGCGAAACAGTATTCAAAAAGTCATACAGATTATTTTTTTTATTTTAGAATAGTAATAAACTTTTATATAGTGCTTTGAAGATTTGTTAAGTATATTGTATCTATTTTTAAGTAGGGGGTTTAAATGGGATTATTCGGATTTGGCAAAAAGAAAGAGATTGCACAAAAGGTAAATGAGGAGGTAAGCGGGTTTAATCCGGCTCAAGAGACGATTACCGACACGTCTAATGAACATGACCTTAATTGGGATGCGACACTTCCAAGCTTTAAGCGATCTGATAGTTTAGATGTTCCAATCACAAGGATTCCTCAGGAGAGGGATAGTAATCTTGATTTTTTGGCAATGGATGCGAATCTTAAAGAAACAGTTTTTCCTCAAGAGCCAATTTTTCAAGAGGTTCAAAAGCCTGTCGATGTTAGTCTTTCCAAAGAAGAGGTGGTCAGTTCTAAAGGGGATAGCTCTTTTGTTAAGGGAAATTCGATTTTTATGGATGAGGAGAGCTATGCTTCTTTTTATTTTTTGCTTGAAGAGATTAAAAAGGGCTTTTTAGAGATTTCAAAGGGGAAAGCCCAAGCTAGGGGTTTTGAGAATGGATTGAAGTTAAGTTCAAATGAGATGGCTAAGTCTGTTTCTAATATTGCTAAGCTTTCGCTTGAATGTGAAGAGGTTATTAAGAAAGGAGGGGAGTCAGCATGAGCGTGCCTGTTTTTGTAAGGATTGATGATTATAAGAAATTAACAGATGATGTTGATAGGATTAAAGGAAAGATTGCTTTGGCTAAGGAGAAGTTTGAGACTATAAAACAAATCCGAGAGGAAGAAGATTTGTTGTATAATAAATGGGTTGAAAGCTTAAGGGAGCTTGAGCAAAAGCTTGATTTGGTTGAGTCAAAGATTCCAAGGGTGTAGAAAGAATGCCTGAGAAAAGCACAAAAGAAGAGAATTATTTTGTTCCGATATATGATTCAAAGGATTTAAGAAAAATGTTTTTAGAGACTGCAAAGGATTCTTTGATGGTGGAAAGGCTTAATACTATGTTTAAGGAGCTTTTGAAAAGGAGATTGGCTTTAGAGGAAGAGATTAGAAATGATGTTACTATAATTTCTGATGATTTTTCTGCGCTTTTATCTGTTTTGGAAAAGCCAAGAGCACAAAAGGAGAAAGTAGTTTTAAGAAAGTCTGTTGTTAAGCAGGTTCAAAGAAAGCAAACAGCGCATACGCACAAGGAGGGCGTTTCACCAGAGGTTGCGTTGATAGAGAAGCAGTTAAGAGAGCTTGAGAGTAAATTGAATTCGCTTTGAGGAAGTGCTTGACTTACTTTTTGAATATTTTTTTAACTCTACTAGTGTTTCTAAGAGGTGATGTTGTCTAATTATATAGTTGTTAGGTATATTTGACTAAAAATAATCAAGTAGAAGTCGTTTAATTTATAATAATAGGTTGCTTATATTTGCAACAAACATAACCCATGCCGTCCGTATATACTATTGAAGAGCCAGTATTTTGAAAACTAAATTGCCCTGTACCCTCTCCCGCAATCGTAATCTCTTGAAGAGTTTTTGGTATTCCAAAGTATTTGCCTATCATTATTTCTCCATTGGCTTTTGCGCATTCCGTGCGTAAAGTAATTGTTGCAAAGTAGCCACCCGTTGCAACTTTATCGCAATCAAGTCCTTTTTGCTTTGCATCAATATCCTTTTGGCTTTTCTGCGCTGAACTGACAAATATCGCAATGATCACAACAAGCACTACAAGTCCAATCGCACCAACCATAATCATATTAAGGGATAACCCTTGCGCTTTTTTAGTTTTCAATCAAAAACACCTTTTCACGTCCTTCAACGTCTAACAAATTCCAAAACAACAAATCGTGTAACTCTCTTTTATAGATCAAAAAAATAAAAAATCCAATTAAGTTTTTTTGTATTTACAACATACATAACCCATTCCATCTGCTTCAACGTCTGTGGCGCCTGTAGTTTTAGCTACCCATTTGTCTGTAGATCCTTCAAGTATTGAAAGTTTACCATAGTACTTCCCAATCAATATTTCTCCACTAGCCTTCGTGCAATCAGAAGGATATGTTATGGCTGCGCCAAAACCACTTCCTACATTTAAAGTAGAATCACAAAGAGATCCTTTTTGCTTTGCATCAATATCCTTTTGGCTTTTCTGTGCTGAACTGACAAATATTGCAATGATTACAACAAGTACCACGAGTCCAATAGCACCAACAACGATCATATTAAGGGATAAACCTTGCGCTTTTTTAGTTTTTGACATAATATAAACACCTCTTTTTTTGTAATTAACTTGCTGCAACGCAACAAATCTGTCCGCCTGCAGCACTCACATCAGGGAAATCTCCGATCACTTGGTTTGAACCAGTAGCGCACGATGAACCTGTCACAACTGTGCCACCAATACCTTTAGCACCTGTAGGACAACGCGCATTATTTGAATCACAGCAAGTTTTATCCTTCATATCATCTCGTACCTTGATCATCCCACCCGTAAAAATTGTGATTATGACCACAAGCACTACAAGTCCAATAGCACCAACTACTATCATATTCAAAGAAAGACCCTGTGCTTTCTTACTACCATAACTTTTATTCATAAGACCACCACCTTTTTTATCATAAGAAGACAAAACCTCTTCCTTGGAAAATTCATATTGTCTTCTTACTAAACTCTTATATTATAGAACCTATTATTTAAAACTTTCTTTTTTTATACAAGATTTCAGTATTTTTGTAAATTTCTTGAAAAATTCTAGCAAACATACATAAACACCAAAAAAACATTGACAGTATCTGAAATAGATTTAATATGTATTCCGTAAATCATCTCGCTTTGTGAACTAATACACCTAATCTAGCATCTGTCTACTAAATTCTGTTATGGCAAACATAGCGCAAAACATCAAAAGATTTAAATGCATAATATTATGTACTTAGGGGTATAATGATGACTGAAAACAAAATTGTCAGTATGTTCATAAAAAATAAGGAACCCAAAACCATTAGAAAAATCTCTAAAAACATTTCTTCAAACTATAAAATAACCCACACTGCAACAACAAGGCTTATAAAAAAGAATATTCTCAATTCAAAAACGATAGGCAAAAGTACTCTTTGCGAGCTAAATCCTAAATACTTTGGCGTTGAAATCTACCAGGCAGAAAGCCAAAGAAAATGTGAAATTTTGCGCAAAAAGGACATAAATCTATTATATCAAGAAATCATCAAAAATGCAAACTCACATCTTTTCATCCTTTTAATTTTTGGGTCATATGCAAGTGGAAAAAATACAAAATCCTCTGATATTGATTTGCTTTTTATTTCTAATAACAATCAATTCGAACAAAGAATCTCACAAACCCTTGCACTTTTGCCTATTAAAATTCATGCATTATTTTTTAACGAATCCGAGTTCAAATTAATGAAAGACTCTAAAGAGAATAATGTGATCAAAGAGGCACTTTCAAATCACATAATACTTCATAATATTGAAAGCTTTTACATGATAAAAAATGCTTAGTGATAAAAGAATAAAAGATGCTGAAAGGAATGTAGGCGCATATTTAAAAGAGGGCTTATTAAATAAAAATACAAGCCAAACTGCAAAAGAGATGTATGTAAAAAATAGTGATTTGTCCTTACAAACCTCACATAGACTATTGTCTTTAGAAACAGATGATTATAGACCATATTCGTGGGTAATTGTGTCTGCTTACTATTCAATGTATTATATTGCCAATGCGGTATTATTAACTTTAGGCTATAAAGTTGGAGATAAAATAAGTCGCAAGATAACTGCAGATGCGCTTATTGTTTTTGCAAGGAATAAACTTACAAGAGAGCTTTTATAGGAATTTGAGGATACAAAGGAAGATGCTTTAGAATTCATGGCTTCAAAAACCGATTCGCTATTGGAGTTTTTAGATTTTGAAAGGGAAAAAAGATCTCGATTTCAATATCAAATGGATGAATCAATAAAAAAGTCAAAAGCAGTAACCTCAATATCTAGAGCAAAATAGTTCGTTTTCGAGCTAAAAAAAATTACTTTAGAGAAAAATTCGGAATCAATTCCGAAAAATATAAATATCTTAAATGCATATCCCCTAAAAATGGATACAAAAACAATACTTTCAATAATCTCGCAAAATATAGAGCTTGCCAAAAAAGGCAAATACAAAAAAAGACTAGTCATTTCAAAAGCTAAAGAATTACTTGATACAAAGCATATACTCTCACTTGTAGGAGTAAGACGCTGTGGCAAGTCAACCATACTTAAAGAGCTTGTAAGAATAGCCTTAAAAAAAACCAAACCCACAAATATCCTATACCTGAATTTAGAAAACCCTTTCTTTAACCAATACAAAGGGGATGTATTGAATCTTGAGCGAATCTACCAAATCTTTTTAGATAATTGCGATAAAAAACAAAGGATATATGCCTTTTTTGATGAAATCCAATTCTTTAGCGATTGGCAGGTCTTTATAAAACACCTATATGAAAAAAACGAGGCTAAGATTGTGATTACAGGATCAAATTCCAGGCTTTTATCATCAGAACTTGCAACATTACTTTCAGGAAGGGCAATCCCGCTTTATGTATATCCTTTCTCAATAGAAGAATCCCAAAGCACATTAAAAGAGTATCTTGAAAACGGAGGATTCCCCGAGGTTGTATTAAAATTAGGCGATAAAAACCAACTCTCTGAAATCTATTACAAAAATATATTATATCAAGATGTAATTCCAAGATTTGGCGTTCAAAATATACTTGCAATAGAAAATCTCTCATATTACCTGTTATCCAATTTTGGCAAAGAGATATCGTATAACACATTAAAATCGATATCGCAATTAGATGATAAAACAGCAAAACAATATATTTCTTATCTGCAGGATGCAAACTTGATGTATGAAATACAAAACTACGATTTTTCTTTAAAAAAACTAATCGGGAACAAAAAGAAAATATACTTAGTAGATAACCTATTCGCTAACCTTGGATTTAGAAACTCTCCTGATTATGGAAAGCTTTTTGAAAATTATATTTTTATGGTATTAAAAAGAGCTGGGTTTAATATTTATTTCCATCAAAATGGTGGCGAATGCGACTTTATACTAAAGCAAGGAACAAAAATATCTTACTGTATTCAGGCTTGCTATAAATTAACAGAGCAAAACAAGCACAGGGAAATAGAAGGCTTAATTAGTGCAATGAGAAATTTTAACATTAACTCAGGCTACATAGTTACACCAAATCACTCTGAAGAATTAAATATAGAAGAGCTAAAGATTCATATTATCAAAGAAAAAGAGTTTAGAGAAAAATTCGGAATCAATTCCGAAAAATAATGGACACTTAAACACTGCTGTGTATGTGCACAAATTGCCGAAACATTTATATATGTTGTGCCCTTACATTATTATATGACATATGTTGAAACTATTAAACGTAATAAAAAGGAATATTACTATCTCACAAAAAATGTGAGGCTTAATCAAAACAAATGGAAGAAGATTAGAGTTTTTTTAGGAGACAAAAAGCCTTCACGAAAAGAGATACAGCAATATACTCAAGAAATTGAAGAGAGGTCAAAGCCTTTTTTAAGAGCCTCAAATTATACTTATCTTTCAGAGCAGGATGCAGAAACTTTGCAGGATTTGAAAGAAAGCTACATCGCTTGGCTTAAGCGGATTCCAAAAAGTGTCAAAGAAAAACTCAACGAAGATTTTGTTATAAGATTTACTTACCACTCAAATGCAATTGAAGGAAACAGATTGACTTTAAGGCAAACCGCCCTAATTTTAAAAGATAAAGTAATTCCTTCTGGAGTGAGAGCACAGGATTATAATGAAGCAATAAATGGCAAGGAATGCTTAGATTTCATAAAATCCTACAACGGTGAATTGAATACTAAACTACTTCAAAAAGTAAACGGAATTCTCATGAAAAATACCGGAGTGGTCTATGGGGGGAGAATTCGTTTTTTTGATGTACGGATACAGGGTTCAACTCATATTCCACCTTCTCATATGGAAGTTAAAAAACACATACGCAATTTTCTAAAGTGGTACAGTGCAAATAAAAACAAACTACATCCTTTTGAGTTAGCAACATTGATACATGCAAAGTTAACTTGGATACATCCATTTGAAGATGGAAATGGCAGAACCGCTAGGGCCATTATGAATTTTATCCTGATGAAAAAGGGATTTCCCATGTTTTTTATTCCAATTGAAAAAAGAGAAGAATACTACCAATCATTGGAAATTGCAGATAAAGGACACTATAAGGATTACGTTTCTAAGATGTTGCATTTGATAATAGATCAGATAAGAAGTTATAAGAACTAAAAGTAGCAAATGCCTTTTATAACTTTGTATTATATATTCCTTTTTGTGAGAATAGTCTGCCAAAATGCATACCGTTTCAAAAAGCAAGATTTATAAAACACCAGATAAAATGATTTTTTCTAATTAGGGGTGTATACATGAAAAAGCTAATAATTTTTTTAATGGTGTTTCTGCTGATAGTTAACCTAGGCTACTCATATGAATTAAATTCTGGCGAAGCCAAATCAAAAAAAGATCCATTATTTATTGAGATGCCTGATGTAATCCATCAAGGTCAACCTTACACAATCAAGATTTACATAAACGATCCGATTGTAAAAAAAGAAGCAAAATACCTAGAAATTGGCTCAAGCAATCCCCCTTATTCAACAGGTTCTCCAATCTACTTTGATTCAAGTGGACATTTCAGGCAGACAATACCTTATAATGGTGAAAGTGTAATTGAATTTGGTTTTAGGCCAACTTCAAGTCCGGGTTCTAAATCTACTTTGGGAGTAGGCTTTTACAAAACCAAAAAACCTACTGGGCAAGACTATCCAGAGACTCACACTCCTGAGAGCGAATATTATGGATACAATTGTAATATTGAAACAAATGATTTGTTTTGCAGTGAAGAAATGGGGTGCAGAGTATGTTATCTAACAGTTGGAGCAGTAGTAAGATCGTATGATGTAAGCTATTCAAAGCCATCAATAAAGCTTCCGTCAGGTTTTGATTTTACTGATAATATTAGATTAACTGAAGATGGCCTTCACAGATCTGTTGGATTATCATACGGCTATTCCGGCAAAAAAACAATGACAAATTCTCAAGGATACGATTTTACGGTAACCGACTCTTACTCAATTAGAACGGAGTTTAGAGATGAATCATGGGGATATGAAACGATTAAAGAAAGCGTGGAAAATTTTAATAAAAAAGCAAATTCTGAAGTAAACGATATCTCCGCGCCGGGAGGAATGACAAAAGGCAAGGCATTTGAAAAGATAACTTATAGCCCCTTTAATCCAAATAGTGGGTATGATGATGTAAGTTTAACCTACGAATTATACGCACAATTAGACCCACAAGGAAGTGGCTTACTCACAATGGAATTATCAAGAAGAACAGGGGTTGCAAAGGGCGCAGGAGAGGCTGAAATTCAAAAGATTATAGAAGAAGCTAAAGAGATTGCTTCAAGCTATACCCTTTCAAAAGACAAGATTTTCAAATCAGAGTCAAGCTCACATCATCATAATTACGAAGTGCCATCTAAAGTTGAAAAAGAAGAGAACACAGAAATAAAAATATACGGCAAAATAAAAGACGGTTTAGGAAACCCAATGCCTTATGCAACTGTAATAGCACTTGTAAAAAACAATAAATTTACAGGCGTTACAGATGAAAATGGAGATTACACAATTGATCTTTATGGAATGGAATTTAAGGAAAGCGAAACAAAAATCCCTATAAGATTTTATGTAGATTTTGATTATAATAGGGATGGTAAAAACTTCTTTTCAGTAGTTGGAAAATCTTTGGTGGATCAAGCAAGTAAGATAGTCACTTTTTTCTCAAAAGAATTCTACATTGAGGATTTTTCTGATGTAAAAATAGATGTTGATTTCTCAAAGCCATTCAATCCTCAAGTAATGGGCTGTGAGATGGGTTTAGGAAATCTAAAGCCACTTTCAGTAATATATACCCATTCCCATGAGGTTATAGAAATCTTGGTTTATACACTTAATCTTGATGTTGATTATAAGCTTCCTGTAGATATCTATGTTGGAAATAACCAAGGGAAAACACTATATTCTCCTGCGGATTCAGATATCTTAATTAGTGCGGCAGATGCTGCTATCACATCAAAAAACAGGCCTAAAAATAGAGAGTATCATGAATTTGCTCATCATTTAATGTATGCAGTTTATGGTGCTTGGCCCTATGGAAGGATGAAACCAGGGGTTAAAAATCATGATGGTTTTTTTAATCCTAACTCTGCTGATTCTTACCTTGAGGGTTTTGCAGAATTTATGGCGCTTGTAATCTCTGATTACCTTAAACAACCTAACCCTGAGATTTATGCGTGGGTAGGTAGTATGGAAGAAGATTATAAGCCTTGGGATGCAAGAGGCAAATATGAAGAAATTGCGGTTGCATCGCTTCTTTGGGATATGTATGATACAAATAATGAAGAAGGCGATAGGCTAAGTCTAACCTTTGAAGAGATTTGGGAAGTGCTAAAAGTAAAGAGAGCAGATTTCTATGAATATTATAAGGCCTTCAAAAAAACCTATCCTGAAAAATCTAAAGAGATTGATGACCTTTTTGCAAAGCATGGATTTTTTAACGATACAAGGGTGGGCAACAAGAAACTTGATGAAGGAGAGCCTTGGAAATACATCTCAGGAAATTCTGGCAACTATACATTTTTGGATATGTCTGATAATGTCACTTTAATAAAATATGATAAGAATCTAACAATAGGCCCTGCAACAAACTATGAAAGGCCAAACCGAACCAACATGGCTTTTGCAGAGGATTCATATATCAAGGTAAGTGATAAGAGTGTTGATTTTTATGTTGTAAAAGTTGAACACAAAAATAAGGATTTATCTTATGAATACGAAACAGTTTTGGCAGATGGTAAGATCTATGTAAGCCCACTTCCTTCTGGAAGCGATGCAATGATTACTATTATTCCAAAATCCACCAAGTACTCATCAGCAAAGCCATTTGAAATAACTGCAGAAGAATGGAACGCATTGCAAGCAAAAGGAAGCGACAAAGGCTATATCTCAGAGCATAACTTCAAGTTAAAAGACACAGGAAAAGAGGAAGAATACAAATACGAAAGATATCAAAATACCCCTCCTTCATATGGCTTTCAGGGAGAAACAGGAGAAAACCATAACTATAAACGCTCCTTTGAAATTTCAAGGGATATTAAAGTGGGAGAGCCAAAAACAGGCGGTGGCTTTTTAGTGTTTTTGCTTTTGCTTATTATTTTTGGAGCAGTAATTGGCGGGGTTTATTTTTATGCAAAAAAAGATCTTTCATTAAAAAAAACAATAATGCATAAAAAAAATCAAGCAGTAAATCTTGGAAAAAGTGCTAAAAAAGGTTTTGTAGAAAAAGTGATTCCTTGGATAAAAAAGACAGCTAAACAAATAGCAGAGTTTACTAAAAAAACTTACATTAAAGCAAAACCTGAAGTGATAAGAATTTGGAATTCCTTTTTATCAAACTTTAAAAAATCGGATCAGCCAAATAACACAGAAACAAAGAAGGCAAGTTCTCATAAAGACAAACCAAAAAATGGCAAAAAGGACTAAGAATTTAGGTATTTTATATTTTTTTATTTTATTCATTTAAAATCTATTCTAAAAAAAGTATTCATTAGTAATGAAAAGATTTATATGAATGTGCTCATTGCCAATGAGTATATATCTAAAGAAGCGTTAAGAGATATAGTTTGTAACCTTTGAGCAACTTGAAGAATTAAAAGTTGATGGCAAAAAAATAAGGGTTTTACCATTCTTAAATTGGGTTTTAGAAAATAACTAAAGATTTTCTGAATCTTTAATGAGTGTAGTTTGTTCTTCTTTATTTTCTTTTGAGTTTTCATCAAATTTAAAATCCTTTTCATCAATCCCTGATTCCTTTAGCTTTTGCTTTAGTTCCTCTTGGCTTGATACATCAAAATAATCAAAGAACTTGTTTGTTAATTCCAAAAGGTAACTATTGCCCTTTTTGTTCTTTCTAATAAATCCGTATTCCTCTAACGCTTTTATATGGTCATAGCATTTGTTTCCCCTAATATCAACAACACTGCATTGTAGGACGGGTGCTTTCCAAGCAATAATTGCCATGGTTTCTGTTAAGGATTTTGGGAATTGGGTTTCTGTTATTATTTTTTTTACATAATTAATATATTTTTCTCTTACAGTTAAATGCCAGCTATCTCTTTCGTTGTTTAATACCATTACCTCATTTTGGGAGAAATCACTTCTCAATGATTCAAGTGCTTTTTTTATTAAATCTAAATTTTTCTCTTTAATCATCTTAGAAATAGAACTAATCTCAATAGATTTTCCTATAGAAAAAAGCAAGGCTTCAATTCTATTCTTTAGTTCCTTTTCCGTAATTTGGACTGATTGAGTATTCGTCTCCATTTTTTACCAAGGTATTTTCTTCTACCATCTTATTTAAATGATTTTCCATAAATTTTTCATCAACACCTGCATTTTTTGAAATTTCTTTTAGGCTTTTTTCCCCATATATAATACTTAGGAAGGTAATGTTTTTAAGTAGTGCATCTTGTGTTGCAAAAAGTCTTTTTCCCTGCTCACTTAAAGTTTTGGAAAGCATGTTTAGGTCGTGGTTTTTAATTAACATCTCATTAATAAACGCACTGAAATCTGCTGAATTAAAGCTTATATTGGCAGGCTCAATAAGTTCTATTGTAGAAGGCATATAATCAAAACTAAAATCAATTATATCAAGTGGCTTTGAAAAAAGCATCTTAAGTTCGCAAACATAGGTAAAGAAATTTTCTTTATTGTCTCCATCAAAAAATTCTTTTTCAAAGATTATGTATTTCTTATCTTCTGATTCAATCCCTTCTATGATTTTATTCATAGATTCCAAAAGATACTCTTTAGGCTTTCCTACCATTTGTAATGTAGCGTTGCATTCAATCCAACCATCTTCTTTTTTTTCTGTAACTTTTTTTTTATCAATCATTTTTTTCACGCTTATAGCACATATAGAAAATCACAAACTATAAAAATGATTTGGTTTTCTTTTCAAAGCGTGGGAGTCGCCAAGCTCGGTCAAAGGCGCTGGACTCAAGATCCAGTCTCTTAGTGAGTTCAGGGGTTCAAATCCCCTCTCCCACAAATTCTATAAAAAAAGAAAGTTTTATATACTTCCTCTTCTAAAAGTAAAATATTCAAAAATAATTTTAAAGGTGATATTATTGGAATTTGATAAAAAAACAATAGCAATTTTGATGGTGGTGCTTGTGTTTGTTTCTTTGATGGGAACTTTCTTAGTGCTTTCGAAAGCAAACTCAATGAGATCGGTACCGATAGCTACTGAGAAGAGTGCGCAAGGTGTTGTTTCAATGACTGTTATGTCCCCCGAAACATTAGAGAAAATGAAAAAAGATGATAGTGCAGGAATAGTATCTTTGAATGTAGTAAAAGGTGAATGAAAAAATGCCAGAAGAATTATCAAATAGGGCACTTGCAGTTTTGCTTGTGCTGACAATCGTTGTTTCAATAGGTGGAACTTTAATAAGTTTGAACTCAATGCCAAAAGGAATTGCAGGTTATGTTTCAACTGCACAAGGTACAACTGAACTGACAATTTCTGCTTTGACTGAGATTACGTTAACCGATGATGCTGTTAATTTTGGAACATGCGGTCTTAATAGTAGCCAGACAATTACTTATCAAAGTAATGCATCTGATGGAGAAAGCCAAGAAGATTCTGATAGTACTTGTACAGGAACATTTCCAGATTATATGGTTTTGGAGAATACTGGAAATAAATATGTAAATCTAACTATAAGTTCTAATGTTACTGGAGCAACATTTGTGGATGCATCTTCAGGCGAAGGAAGTTTGTATTTTTCTGCATCTAATAAAGACCCAAGTTCTTGTCTTGACGGGCTTGTAACAACTTTTACAAACTTCACTTTAGCTGCAAACAACTATACGTTATGTAATAATTTTAGTCCAACAAATACCGAAGATGAGTTGTATTTAATGTATCAGGTTACACTTCCTCCAGATACAAGGGATGGTACTAAAACTGCACAGATTACAATTGTAGGGGAGGATTCATTGCAATAGATTTTTATTTTTTTTATTTCTAAAAATTATATCAAATATGAAGGTAATCTAAGATGGTAAAAACTAAAAAGAAAAGTTCGGTTGATAATTCTGATACAAAAAGGCTTGCGGTATTAATTGCTTTGGCGATTGTAATCTCTTTAGCAGGAACGGTTATTACATTAAGCAGTCTTCCCAATGGTATTACTGGTTTTGCAACTGATTCAGAGACTGGCACTGCACAGTTTGCAGTTGCTGCATTAACGCAAATTACGCTTAATGACGCTACAGTAAATTTTGGGACTTGTACATTGAATATAGCAAATATGTCGACCTTCGATAGTAATGCCTCAAACGGAAATAGTTTAGAAACCACTGATAGCAGTACTTGTGGTGGTTCTTTTCCTGATAGAATGGTATTAGAGAATACGGGGAATAAATATGTTAATTTATCTATAAAATCGAATGTAAGTGCTACGAATTACATTAATTCAAATTCAGCTCAAGGAAACTTTATGTTCGTTGGTACTAACAAGGATACTAGTGCCTGTATTACTGGACTTGCGTCAGCTTTTGTTAATTTCACTGCCGCCAACACAAATTATACATTATGTTCTAATTTTAGTCCAATTAATACTGCTGATGAACTCTATATTAGTTACAGAATTGCTCTTCCTCCAGATACAAAAGAGGGAACCAAATCAGCTCTGATTACAATAACTGCAGAAGATGTAAATCAATAGGCAGTTTTTTATTTTTTTATATTTTATTAATTTCTTTTATTTCCTTATCTTATTTTCTTAGAATTTAGTTTTCTTATTTACTTTTCCACTTTATTTATTGATAGAAAAGGATACCTCGTGTTTCAACACGAGGACTCCGTACGCTTTTTTGTAATCTACAACCTCGCTTTAATGTAGCGCATGCTTTTATATTACCAACATACCTCGCCCTTTAGGGCGAGGTTGTTGATTTTAAATCTCACAATGGGAGATTTGAAAGGATTTAATACCTCTCACATTAGTGTGAGATTTTCAATTTTAAGATTTATCCTTAATCAGTGAGTCCGTAAATACCCTTGCCTTTAGGTTTGGGACATGTTGAACAATCAAGAGGATAAATTTCAATTATTTTCCATTAATCTATTTTATCTATTTATATTCTTATTCAAGCAATATTTTTATTATGTTATTCCTATTTCTCTTCTATTCATTAGCATTCCAAAAACACAAAATATTTATACTCAAAAGGTGATGGATTAACTTGAGAGTATATTTAATAAAAATTTTAAAAAAAATATGTGAGGTATATTAAAATGGTTGAAGAACATATAAGTAAGAGTTTAGCAGTTTTGATCGCTTTGGCAATTGTAGTTTCTGTAGGTGGAACATTAATAACATTAAATAGTATTCCTGCTCCACAGATCACAGGCTATGATACATCATCTCAACAAGGAACAGCATCATTTACAGTTTCAGCGTTAACACAAATTACATTAACTGATTCTACAGTTGATTTTGGCACCTGTAATTTAAATAATTCACAAACTTTAACATATGATAGTAATGCATCAAATGGAAACAGCTTAGAATTGGATGACGATGGAACTTGTGGTGGCAGTTTTCCTGATAACATGACACTTGAAAACACAGGAAATAAGTATGTTAATCTAACTATCAATTCAAATGTTAGTGCAGCAAATTTTATTGATGCATCATCTGGCGAGGGTAGTTTTTATTTTGTAGGTGGAAATGCTGAAGCAAGTGCTTGCAATAGTGGTCTTCAAACAAGCTTTACAAACTTTACAGCAGCTGCTACAAATTATACACTTTGTCTAAATTTCAGTCCAGTAAATACTGAGGATGAACTCTCAATAGCATATAGAGTTAGACTTCCTTCAGATACAAAAGGCGGTACAAAGAGTGCAACAATAACTATAACTGGAGAAGATAGTATCCAATAGATTCTTTATTTTTCTTATTATTTTTTTTATTTATAATAAAATCGATAAATTAATAAATCTTTATTAGTATTTTAATACGATCTAACTTATTGTGAGGGCTAAAAATGAAAAAGCATATTGTAATGTTTGTTTTGCTATTCTTGTTGTTATCAAGTTTTGCATTGTCTTTAGGTGTTAATCCAGGTTCTCAAGAAATTAAATACTCTCAAGGTGTGAAGAGTTTTAAGATGGATGTATTAAACACAAACTCAGCACCTATAATCTGTAAAGTGAGTATTGCAAGCAACGATTTTGGAGATAAGGTTCAACTTGATAGAACAGAATTTAGGCTTTTGCAATCAGGTATAGGAACGATTAAAGGCACAATAAATATTGATGATTCTTTAAAACCAGGTAGGAATTGCGTTAGATACTATATTGAAGAAATGCCTGATCAAGATGTCTCAATGATCTCTGCAAGAACAGCAATAATCTCAAGGGTATGTGTATTTGTACCATATCCAGGTAAGTATCTTGAACCAAGATTTGAACAGCAGTCTGCTGTTGAAAACAGCTTTGTGTACTTCACAATAACCCTATCATCAAAAGGAAAAGATGTAATCAACTCAGCAGTTTTAAACGCAAGGGTATATGATAAAGAAGGCAATTTAGTTGATGAATTGCCATTAAAAACAGTTGAAGGGATAACATCGCTTGAAGAGAAAAACGTTCCTTTTAAAACCACAAAAGAGCTTAAAGGTGGCGAATACACACTAAAATTATTGCTTGAATATGATGGTAATCAAGATACCTTTGAATATCCTCTAAGGGTTGGAACACCTGAAGTAGAGATAAAATCAGCATCAGATGAGATAAAGTTAAAAAACGGTATCGCAACATTTAATATAATTGTAAAAAGCCTTTGGAATGACCCTTTCAACAATCTTTACGGTGAAATAAAAATTCCTTCCATATCAAACGATGCATTTAAAACATCTGTAAGCGATATAAACTCTTGGGCAGAGGCCGAGTTAAAAGGCTATATCGACCATCCAAGTGTGGTTCCTGGAACATACGAAGCCATATATACAGTGTATTTTGCAAATGGGAAAACCAAATCATTAGAAAAACCTGTAGTTATAGTTGATGCGTCTAATGAGGTTGAAACCCCTATTGAAACAATCTCAAGTGCAAAGGCAAACACAATGTTTAATCCATTAGGTATTGGGATGATTGTCTTTGGATTTGCAATAATAATATACATTGTTTTTACATATTCGGGCAAAAAAAACGAAGATAGGGAAGACTTATGAAGACAAATAAATTGTTTATTTTTGGTGTGATAATAGCATTGATGCTATTACCATTACTAATTTATTTTTTATCAGTTGTCTCAAGACCTGTAACTGATACACTCATTGTAAAAACAAATGTTACAGTATCCAAACTAAAGGTTGGTATTGACACCTCCACAGAAGGTGTGGTCTTTGGAAAGGTTCCATTTGGTGGAACGGGAAAGAGATTTGTTAATTTAAATAATACAAAGGAATTTCCCCAAAGAGTAGAATTTTTTGTAACAGGGAATATATCTGATTTTGTTTTCATGTCTGAAAATAATTTTACTATAAATCCAAGTGAAACAAAAACGATAGATGCAAGTTTTATATCCGTTGAAGATAGGCATCCTGATTTTGAAGATGAGATATTTTATGAAGGGGAAATAATAGTATTATTTACAAAGGCAAATTAGTTTATTAATAGAAAAGCATACCTCGTGTTTCAACACTAGGACTTGGTACACTTTTTTGTAATCAACAACCTAGCTTTAATACAGCGCATGCTTTTATATTACCAACATGCCTCGCCCTTTAGGGCGAAGTTGTTGATTTTTCATTTCTTTATAAGAAAAAAAGAATTAAATTGCCAAATTATCAAAAAGAAATTCAATAAAAGATTATCCTTGAAAATATCTGGTAAAGATACTTTCTAGCATTTATTCTTTAAAAGTTTTTTATTTATGCTATTTAATTAAGAAAAGCTATTTAATTAAGAAAATTTTGGATTCATAAGATTATAACCTTAAAATAATTGCTGTAGCTAATTTTAGTATTTATGTTTGAAAGATTTATCCATTTTATTTTGAACTTTCACTTTAATTCTTTGGAATTGAGAATAAAAAACGAAGAGTTTTTAAATGTATAACTCCTGAAATTCTTTAAAAGTCGCAATTTGTATTAAGGTGTGATCCTCTTGAAGCTAAACAACAACGTTTTGTTCTATTTAGTATTGGCTCTTTGTTTAACCAATATACTTTTAGGCTTTTATCTCTCAGGCTTTCAAAAACCAGCATTAGTCAGGTCGCCAAGCGCTTTGGCAGTCTCAGGAAATATTGGAATGTGTGTTATTGGAAGCCCTGAAACAAAATATTACTTTTCAAAACCTTTAAGAGCTGAAATCTGGAGGAGCGGGTTTACAGGGATTCAAGAAGTAGAACTAATAAATGCTTTGGCACAAGGTGGGCATACATTCACATTCAGGATGACTTTTGTGGATAAGTACGGAGGTCCAGGAAGCAGGGAATTTGGGAATTTTACAGGAAATACCTCTGCACCCATGGTGTTTGATTTAAACATATCCGGAATCCCTGATGGCAATTGCATTTATGAACTTAATTATTATTCAAGTGTAGATGACCATTGTTCTTGGATATCCACTATCCAATATTTAACAATAGATAATGAGCCAATTGCACCTACTTGGGAGACTTTTAAAAATGAGAACTCTACAAATCTATCGCAGTATAACACCCCTCCAGATTATTGGACAAAAATACCAAATGTTCATTTGTATCATCCTCTTTATGGATCAATTGATTTTTCTAAGTCTAATTTTCCAATGAATTTTGATTCGGTAAATCTTGACGAAGCTTTTGTTTTTGGGCAAGGAACACTGAACTTCTCACAAACCAAATTCAGATGTGCTTCTGCCCCAGAATATCCTTATATGGATGTGATTTTTAGAAACATATCTTTAATAGATCCTACTCTTTTAAGAGACCATCGTGATTGTATTGCAGATGGTTCTTGTCAGGAATTAGGCTATGATGAGGAAGAAGGGATATACTCTGTTTTAATCCCGCCATACGGATATTTTGAGGTAGTAGAGAATGCTGAGGCTGTTTTAGAGATTTGGCTCACAAACCAAAGTGATAATACAACCTATAATTCTAATTCCACATTTTATGTGCATGAGGAAAACAATACCTTTTATTTCTACTCAAACCTTTCGTATTCTCACTATCCTCTTTTTGGTGATGATATTTATTGTAATTACAGCATAATAGACATAACTAATAATCCAAATAATTTTAGTGCGGCTCCAATCATAACAACTGGCAATTTTACATATAATAATACAACTCAATTATATGGTTTCTCACACGAATTCAATACAAAAGGAAACTTTCTTTGGAGCACTTTTTGCTCAGTTGAAGATATCGGATTAGGAAATGTTAGTAAAAACCTTTTATTTCAGATAAGCAGTTATCCAGCACTACTTGATGTCTGGAGTGACTTAGACCTTCCGGGAGGAAGCCAATCACTTTACGCAAGAGACCCAATATATATTTATGCAGACTATACTGACAAATTGACAGGAGACCCAATTAATAGTAATATTACATATTGTAACATTTCACTTAACAATCTATCCCTTGGTAGATGGACTGTGGAATTTGATAATATAACTGCACAAATGACTTATAATGAAACATCAGGTCTTTATCAATATGAAAGCCATATACTCTTTCCAGGGACTTATACCTATAGCGTATTTTGTGATGACTATCCACTTCATGAGAATCTTTCACAGACAAAGAATATGACAATACCAAACAGGCTCCCTTTGTTATATAGAAATATCTCTAATTACTCTGTTAGACAAGGTTACACAACACCCCTTTTCAATCTGTATGGATTTTTTATAGACCTTGATGGAGAACTTTTAAATTTCTCTACTACATATAATCCATATCTGGGAATTAGTATTAGCCCATTAGGTATGGTAAGGGTTTCTGCATCAGGGAATTTCACTGGAAACACAACAGTAACCTTTATAGCAAGAGATCATACAATGATTCCTATACCTTCTAATGAGATTACTATAACAGTTATTGCAACCCAAAGCACTAGCTCAGGAGGAAGTGATAATCCAAGAACCTCAAGTGGCGATACCTTGTTTTGTATTGAGAAATGGAATTGCTCTGAATGGTCTGAGTGTTTTCCTGATAATATTCAATATAGAACCTGTATTGACCAAAATAACTGCGGTACCCTTTCTGAAAAACCAATAGTTGAGCAAAGCTGTCTTTATATTGGAACCTGTTTTGATGGGATACAAAATCAGGGCGAAACAGGTATTGATTGCGGTGGTCCTTGTCCAGTTTGTCCTACCTGTTTTGATGGGATTAGAAACCAAGGTGAAACAGGTATTGATTGTGGTGGTCCTTGCGCTCCATGTGCCAGTTGTTTTGATGGGATACAAAATCAAGGTGAAACAGGTATTGATTGCGGTGGTCCTTGCCCCCCTTGCGGAGTCTTGGAAGCACCACTTGTAATAAAAACACCAATCTCTGATTATTTATCTGAGATAACTGTTTTCTCAACATTACTTCTATCTTTAATTTTTATCATGCTTAACTACTACAAGGAAATTGGCTCCTTTTTCAAGAAATTAATCTGGTCAATATTTAGATTCGCCAAATCATATAGCTTTGAGGATGTAGAGATTACTGATATTGAAAAATATATTAGAGATAATCTTGAAAGGATTGATTATTCAACAGGCAAGGTTAAGAATAAAGAGCTATTAAGCCAGATTGTCTCTTTATATAGGCTCTTTATCAAATATCTTTTTAACCTAGAGTTTGAGTTTACTTATGAAGAGCTTAAATTAATCTTATCATCTTCAAATATATCTGTTGCATCAAGTGCTATCTATCTAGGCTACTTTAAAGATATTTCAGAGGCTGTATATTCAGGAAAAGAAATAGGTAGTTCTGAGATTAAAAGATACATAAAGTTATTTGAAAAGATGATTATTATTAACAGGGAACTTATTGCAAAGGCAGACTTATTACATGAAGAGGAGCAGATAATAAACAAATTAAATCTATTCCCTTGGAGAAAAAAATTCCTTAATGCAAGGCTTAGGATGAAAATAGAAATGCATATTACAAAACATCTTTCATATGCGAAGGGATTTTTAATTGATAAAGACTTGATAAGAACAGCTGAAGAATATAATCTTATAAGAAATCTAATACTTTTATTGCCCTCTAAACATAGAAAGAAGTATTTTGAAAGATTAAAAGATATAAAATCAAGGGTTGAAGAGTTAAAAAAATCAATTCAATCAAAAGCAAATCCGTAGAAAGATTCAAAAATTAACTAAATAAAACAAAGGTTTTAAAAAAAGAAGTGCTATAAAACAAATAAGAGAATTGTTGAGTAGAATGGGTAAAGTCCTAATAGAACGTTTCAAGGGTTACTTTGTTGTAGTTGTGGTGCTATTAGCCATATCTATTTTGGTTTTTACTAACAATTTTCCATTATCAAATAATACAATAACCGGAAGATATACTCAAGAGGAATGCGATTTAATGTGTATTGGAAACACCCAACCTAGGATTTGTGATGGGTTTCCAAGGACATATAATCTTACACAGGATCAAAATGCAATAATCCATTTGTGCGGTATTGATGACCAGTCTGATTCAATACATTATTCAACGGATGAAAGCAGGGGAATATGGGATTCACTTTATTTGTATCCCAATGGAACTTTAAACATAACCCCTCTGAACATGGATGTTGGGTCAAGGTCAATTTTTATAATTCCTTTGGATGAATGTAGCGATCCAGATATCTGCGGGGCAAGTGATGTTATTGCCTACAGATTCACATTTAATGTATCTAATGTAAATGACCCTCCAATTATTGAAAATGCAAGCCCTCAAAACTCTTCAGTTCCCGATGGTGCGGAAAATCATACTTATACGTTTTATATAAACATTACAGACCCTGATTATCTTATAAATACATCAATTTATAATGAAACCTTTAATTATTCATTCTTTGTAGATGGAGAGCTTAACCTTTCAGCAAACAATACAAGAAATATTACCTATCGGTTTGATTATTTACCCAGCTGGTACGATGCAGGAGAGCATAATATCACTTTTTTAGTTTATGATAAAGAGGGCGCAAATACAAGTTACACTTGGATACTTTATGTAAATAATACAAATAGGCTTCCTACCCAAGTTCATGATTTTCCAAATGTAAGCTTTTATGAACACTCTAATTCATCATTGATAAATCTGAGCTATTATTTCTCAGATGAGGATGAGGATGATATTTTAGAGTTTGTAATCAATGTAACAACAGGGCTTAACTATTCCTATTCCCTTGTAAACGAAAGCTATATCTTGGAATTTATCAGTGTTCCTTACTGGTTTGGAAATCAGACATTATTTATCAACCTAAGCGATGGCAATAGTGAGGAAAGATATGATTATATCATAAGTAACAACTTTACTGTTGAGATTTTAAACGTAAATGATGCGCCAATAATTGAAGAGGTTTTAGACCAAGTCGCTGCATCCAATGCAAGTTATTCGTTGGAACTAGAGGTATATGATCCTGATTTTGATGTTTTATCATACTGGCTTGAAGATGCTCCTATTTGGTTAGAGATAAGTCAAACTGGCATTATATCTGGTTTTGTTCCTGAGGGCAGTGAAGGAAACTATATTTTCAACGTATTTGTTTCTGATAATAATCTGGATGTTTTACCCTACAATCAGACTTCTAATATATCAATTAATCTCACGGTCTTTGCAAATTCTCCTCCTGTATTTTTAAACGCAACAAATATTACCACCGCTCAAGAGAATTTGACAATACTATATATTGATGTATATGACCCAGATTTGGACGAATTTAATTTAAGCTCAAATAGCTCATGGAGTTTGAATGAATATAATCAAACACGATTTTATTTTGAGTTTACTCCAAGTCAAGATTATGTAGGAAATAATACAATCCAACTAATTGCTACTGATATCTGGGGTTTATCGAGCATACAAATAATTCAGATAGAAGTGCTTGATATAAACTTTCCTCCTGTGTTAAATGAGATAGGTCCACTGATTGCAAAGATTGCAAAATCAAATCCTCCAAGGTCTTTTTCATATGATGTCAATGCAACAGATTTGGATAACGATGTTTTAACCTACTCATTAAATTTTACTCCACCTCTAAATATTGATAACGCTTCAGGAATGATATATGCAAGTTTTGGTCCCTCAAATTCGCATTATGAAGGAATTCATTATGTAAACATTTCTGTTAATGATAATCATGGGGGAGAAGACTTTGAGATAGTTGAACTTACAATAACTTATAACAGGGCGCCTGTCCTATCTCCATTGGGTAACTATACTGTAGAAGAAGATAGCGAATTTGTTTTGCAGGTTAATGCCACTGACCCCGATTTAGACAATCTTAGTTTTTACTCAAATGATACCATTGGTTTAAACCAAACTACAGGTCTTATAAATTATACTTTTGAAACCCCTGGGATTTATGTATTTAATATATCTGTATTTGATAATGATGACGGAAGGGATTATCAAATTCTTACTCTTAATGTAACCCCTGAAAATGATGCGCCTGTAATTAATACCACAAATCTTAATGTTACCACAATGGAGGATAATCTGACAATAATTTATGTGGAGTTTTTTGATGAGGAAGATGATGAATTATTTTTATATGATAATGCTACAGAATTTAATTTCACAAAAATCAATAATACCTTAGGAATTATCAATTACACTCCTACCATTGCAGGGGAATTTTCCTATGAACTTATTGTATCTGATGCAAACAAGAACACAACAGCAATACTAAATGTTACTGTGCTTCCTTATAACTATCCTCCCTTACTTCACTCATTTAGTCCTGCATTGATTATTAATGCATATGAGAGGGATATTATTAATTTCTCTGTAAATGCAACTGATCCTGATGATGATGATCTAATATATACATGGTATTTTGATGGCGAGGAAATAGAAGGAGAAAATAGCTCCAATCTCTCATATCAATTGGGCTGGTTTGATGCCGGCTCAAGGCAAATATCTTTAAGTGTTAAAGATATATTTAATCAAGAGTCAAATGGAACTCCTATTAATTGGGGCTTAACCGTATTAAATCGCAATAGGGCACCTTACTTTGGAAAATACATTTTTACGAATTTTACAAATGGAACATTTGAAGGCACACAGGAAGGAAGCCTAAGTTTGTATTACAATGGAACTGACTTCTCAGAATCAGGAAACTATACCTCACCAATCCTTGATTTTGGAAGTGAAAACTTTATACACTTTAATAATCTCACATTTATCGCCGATTGGGACCCATATTCAAATATTAATCTACGTTATAGATATTCCCTAAACAATCCCTCTCCAATTTATCTAAACACAATAACATGGTCAGCTTGGCAGGAGTTTGAGAATTCAACATATAGTAATGGCACCACAAAATTAGATTTTCAAAACGCTAGTGATGCAAATGTTACTTATAACTCTAGATATCTTCAGGTTAAATTCCTCTTAAATACAAGTGATACCCAAAGGAGTTCAACCATACACAATTTTACAATTAATTATGATATTACAACTACAACTATAGAACAAGGCTCATATGGAAATCACTGGATAACCCTTTCTACTTTTTTCAAGGACCATGACATTGATGATACCTTAACATATAATTTTACTTCACTTTATTCAAAGGTAAATGTATATCTCCCAACAGGGCTTTCATATGCCAAGATTGAACCTAACTCCTCAAGTTTTGTAGGAGAGGATTTTGTTAATGTTTCGGTAAGTGATGGAACTCAGAGCGTACAAAGTAATGTAGTAAGGGTTGTTGTTACAAGAAAAGAAAGTTCAGGTGAAACAACCCAATATCTTGTAAGAACAATTACAAAAACAGAAACTCAAGAAGTGCCAAGACTTGAAGAAGTCCCAGTTTACAAGGAATTTAACCTTTTGGTACCTCAAAGCATGACGATGTATGATAATGACACAATAATGATACCTATACTTCTTGATAATAATGGGAATAGTACTCTTTACGATGTTTCATTAAGTGCAAAGACTGATATGAAAGGGGTTGATATGTCATTTACAAAAGATACTTTTCCCTTGATTCAGGCGGGAACAAAGGAAAATACAACTCTTATTGTGACATCTTATAAAACCCAAGGAAGCTATGACATTGTTATTTCTGCAAATTCAAGAGAGCCTGCATTTAATGATACCGCAAAAATAATGATGGCTACTATTGAAGCAGGAGAATATGACCAAAACCAGTTTAATACTAAAGTTGCGTTTACAAGGGATTTGATTAATGATAATCAGGAATGTATTGAACTAAGCGAGATGATCTCACGAGCCGAAGTTTATTTTGATAACGATAATCCTGAAAGGGCAAAATTAATATTAAATTCTGCAATTGAGAGTTGCAGATACCTTATAACATCAAAAGGATTTACAACAGAAATGCCTGATACAAAAATTCAAACTAAAAAAGAAAATCCTTTGATATTCTTTGGCATATCCCTTCTGATAGCCATGACGGTGCTTCTTGTAGTTCTATTTTTTATGAAGAAAACAAAAGAGATTTAGTCCAAAGAGCTTCAGTCCAAAGAGCTTCAATCTAAAGATATTCCATCTAAAAAAATAAAAAAAGTAGTCGCAACCCCAGTTTGACAGTTTGCTAATTATTTCATCCAGAATATTTAATTGACAGTTGCTCTAACTTCGTAAAAAAATCTTTGTTTATCTCCCTATTGGGCAAGCTTTATTCAGAATTATTTTTATAATTAGCTTTCTGAAAGTCTTTCATAAAGCTCAACAATCTCTCGCTTTATTCGTTGATCTTTTGTATCGTTAATTTTGTTGTACAAAGATACAATCTCATTATATATGTTTGCAGCAGAGACTAAATCATCTTTTTCAAGATGAGAGTATGCAACTATTAAAAGCTGTCTTATTTTAGTTGATATCACATCTTCTTTTTTTTTAAATAATTCAAAGGGAAAAATACTTTTTTTCTTTGTAGATAACGGATTATTTTTTTTAAATTCTTCCTCTAAAATCCGATCATAATCGGTTTTTAGTATATCCATGACTTCTTTAAATTGGTCAATTAATTCGTGAGAAGATGTATTTGAAAAATCTTTTGGAGAATATTGAATATCTGTTAAAAGCTGATTATAAACTAGCACTTTTTCTAATATTTCTTTTGAGAATGGTATTTCTTTAATTTTCTCGTTTACTTCATTAAGGGTAAATTTATAGTCCATATTGAAGGCTTTTGAATAAAATTCCTCGATTTGTTTAATAAGTGTTATTAGCCAATCCTCTCTATTCATTTTTGGAATCTTTCTTTTAAGTCGTCTTAACTTATCAGCTATTTCTGTGTCACATTCAAATATGTTCTTTTTTTGAAGCAAGGGCTTTGAATCCATATATATTCTCTTAAAATCCATTGTTTTTATAACTTTTGTATTTATATATTAATTTAAGAGTAGTTACTAACTTTTATATTAGATTAATTTAGAAATACTCTTGAATGAATCCTACCCTAACTCAGGCCGAAATAAATAACCACACCAAAAAATTGGATTTAACTAAAAAAGAGATTGCAAAGGTGGTTATGGGACAAGAAAAAGTAATAGAGCTTATTATCTCAGCAATACTTTCTAATGGTAATATACTATTAGAGGGTGTACCGGGTGTTGCAAAGACTCTTATCATGAGAACAATTGCGGTTGTGATGGGTTGTAAATTCTCAAGAATTCAGTTTACTCCAGACCTTTTGCCTACTGATATAGTAGGGCTTACTTCTTATGAGAAAGGAAGAGGCTTTTATGTACTTAAGGGTCCAGTATTTTCTAACTTTGTGTTAGCAGATGAGATAAATAGAGCACCACCAAAGGTGCAGTCTGCTCTTTTAGAGTCTATGCAGGAGAAACAGGCAACAATTGGTAAGGAGACTTTTCCATTACCACTGCCTTTTTTTGTATTGGCTACTCAAAATCCAATTGAGAATGTTGGGACTTATCCGCTTCCTGAGGCTCAGATGGATAGGTTTTTGTTTAAGCTCTTTATTTCTTATCCGTCACTACAAGATGAAATTAAGGTTCTTACTACTAATATGACAACAACAAAATTTGAGAATTTATCTTTAAATCCAATCCTCTCCACAGATACAATACTTGAGATGCAAGACGTTGTTAAAAGGGTATATGTTGATGAGAGAATTTCTGAGTATATTGTAAAAATAGTTGATTCAACAAGAAATCCATCAAGGTATAAGATTGAATCTGGAAAATATATCCAGTGGGGATCATCTCCAAGGGCTTCAATAGGAATATATGTTGCATCAAAAGCGCATGCACTGCTTAACGGAAGAAATTTTGTCACTCCTCAGAATGTAAAGTTTGTAGCGCCTCATGTTCTTAATCACAGGGTATCGATTAATTATGAGGGGAGCTCTGAGAATATTGATTCATTTGATGTGATTGATGAGATTCTCTCAAAGATTCCTGTCCCATAATCAAAAAGGGGTATTTTAAATGCTTACATCTATTAATGTAAATCTAACACCTGAATTAAGAAAGATTGATTTGTATTCTAAGAGAGGCTCTGCTGGAAATCTATCTGGTTCTTATAGTTCACTTTTCAAGGGACAAGGGCTTGATTTTGACGGATATAGGGATTACACCCAGCAAGATGATGCTCAGTTAATTGATTGGAAAGCGACACTTAGGTCAAATAGTCTTTTGATTAAGGTATTTAAAGAAGAAAGAAATGTAAATATTGTATATTTGTTTGATGTTAGTGCAAGCATGTGTTTTTCTTCACATGAGAAATTAAAATGTGAGTATGCCGCGGAATTAATTTCATCGTTAGCATTTGCTTCAATTGAGGCAGGAGATAGTGTTGGACTTGTTATGTTTTCTGATCAAATAAAGGCATTTTTGATGCCAAATCAAGGAAGTGAGCAGTATTTTAAGATGGTAAAGATGCTATCTTTAGCAAAGAATTACGATGGTCTTTTTGATTTGGCAAATTGCGTTAATTTTGTAAATAATAAAATCCCAAAAAACTCAATCTTGATTTTTGTCTCTGATTTTATAGGTCTTCCAACAGATTGGGAACGAAAGCTTTCTGCACTTAATTATAATAACGAAGTGATTGCGGTGATCACAAGGGATCCAAGGGATGATTTTATGCCTCCTGAAAAAATAAAGGTGGTTGCAGGTGATCCATACTCCCCAAAACAGCTTTATGTTGATCCAAATGATATCTCCCAAAGATATAATGCAGTCGCAAAGCAGATAAAGAGCGAAATAAAAACAGTACTTAAAAAAAGAGGTATTGACACATTTGAGATATCTACAACTCAACCATATGATAAGGCTCTTAGAAACTTTTTTTATTCAAGATCTAAAAAATAAATGAAAAGAAAATGGAAATAATATTTAATTATCCTCAGTATCTTTGGTTTTTAATAAGTATACCCCTATTAGCTATAACCCATCTTTTTGTTTTGCGATTTGTAAGAAAAAGAGCAATGCGTTTTGCAAACTTTGAAGCACTTGAAAGGGTTGTATCTACTGGAGAACATGGAATAGTACATTCTCATTTGGTATCGAAAAATATAATGCTTTTGATATCAAGGCTTTTGATTCTTACAATGATTATACTCTCAATATCAGGGATGGTTGTTTGGTATGAAGGAAAGGCAAGCAGGTTTGATTATGTAATAGCAATAGATTCATCAAGCAGTATGCTTGCAACAGATTTAGCTCCAGATAGATTTAGTGTTGCAAAAGATTCAGCGATTGGTTTTTTGGATCTTATAACCTATAATAGTAATGTTGGGCTTGTTCAATTCTCAGGGACTTCAATTATGATTTCTCCAGTCACGGAGATGATAAATGAACTAAAAGATGAAATAAGAAAGTTAAGAATTTTGCAGGTTGCAGGAACAGACCTAGGTCAGGCGATTTATACCTCAATAAATATTCTTCCAATGAACTCCAATAAACCAGGGGTTGTAATACTTTTGAGTGATGGTCAAAGTAATGTTGGAGCACCAGTAGAAAGAGCCATCTCTTATGCAATGAATAGAAAAATAACTGTGCATACTATCGGAATAGGAACTAAAGAGGGTGGGACTTTTATACAGGGCGGATTATCTCAACTTGCAGAAGATGAGCTCAAAAATATTGCTGAGAAAACAGAAGGTAAATATTTCCTTGCTGACTCTTCAGAAAATCTCCAACTTGCATTTAGAGAGATTGCTCAAATAAATACAGAAAAAGTACCATTAGACTTATCAGCAGTTCTCATATTCTTTGCTCTATCTTTAATGTTTGTAGAATGGGGGCTTGTAAATACAAAGTTTAGAACGCTCCCTTAGAATTTAAGAAGTTTAGATTGCGTTTCTTTGTTATTTAGCTTTTTGAAGCATGCCCAGGTTTTCCTGAATATTTCAGGGTATTTTTTGAAGTTATTTTTAAGAAAATCTATTGTTTTTGGGTCGCTTGGATATCCTGAACCAAAATCAACTCCAACCAATTTTTTAATTTTTTCAATCTCTTTATCCCTGGTAACTTTGGCAATTATTGATGCTGCAGAAACACTTGGGTAATTTGCATCTGCTTTATGTTCTGCAACGATTATTGGTTCTTTAATTAAGAGCTTTTTTAGATAGTTTACATAAGCATTTTTATTGTTGCTTGGAAGATCTATTATTAGCTTATCTGGAGAAAGTTTGTTGGCTATTTTGGCGCTTGCAATAGCTTCAAGCCAATTGAGATTTAATGTTGGGTCGTTGAGTGCATAGTCTATCTCTTTAGGGGATAATACTACTACATCATATTTAATGGCCATTTTTTTAAGTATTGAGAATAACTCTTCTCTTTTTTTAGGGGATAAAAGCTTTGAATCCTTAGCGCCTAAATCAAGGAGTTTATGTTCATCTTTCTCTTCAATGCAAAACCCACAAAGAACCATTGGACCAATTGCAGGCCCTCTTCCAGCTTCATCAATTCCACAGATTATCATCTTGATTAGAACAAACGTAACTTAATATATAAATTATGCGAATTAGAAAAATTACGTTTTTTTAAAAAGCAAACATAAAGAAAAACTCTTTTGCACTAATGTTTTTATCTAAAAACCCTTCAATTGTTCATAAAAACATTTATTATTGCAAATTACAGTTAAAGTTCAAAACTAATCAAAAAGCGATTTGGCGTTATGATGATAGAAAGTTTGTTAAGAAAGTGAGTACGATGAAATGATGGATATAATAATTTGCTGGTGCTCAAAAGCAAATTGATTATTCGATGAAACAAGGTTATTAAGTTTGAAATAATCATCTTAATCTTTTCTTTTCGTTTTTTTTAGGTAAAAAATTTTCATTTGAAATAACGCTTTTCCCAAGATTTTTCTCAAGATCTTCTCTTGCTCGCTTAGCGATATTTCCTCCCAAATTTGCTGAATCTTTACATTCCTTGAATCCTTGTGAGTTTCTGTCTTTTGTAATATCTGTTGTTGCTTTTTCTCCAAACATAGTAAGAATTAATTCCCAATCAGTCATGTGATCTCTTAAGTTCTGGTTTCTCTTTTTTAGTTGTTTAAATTCTTTGTATTCTCCAACTGTTTTGTTAAATGTTGCTTTGCTTATCTCGTTTGTTAATATTGCAAACTCTTTTTCTGATTTTATATCTCTGTTTTTCCATTCGTCTGTTAATTCTTGTCTAATCGCAATTCCTCGTAATCTTTTATCAATCCATTCCTTTGGATATCCTTTAAGTTCATAATATTCTTTTATACGGTCTTGACCACGTTCAGGATTTTCTATTTCTTCAATTCTCTCATATCCCACTTGCGCAAGCCATTGTTTGAAAGGTTCAGCTTTCTTGGAGGGAATGGATTGTATGATTCTAAACAAAGATTTTGTGTTTGCACAGTCTGTATCTCTTAGTTTACCATCTAAAGATTTTAATTTCAACTGTACACAATTTATGGACAGTTCAATCCCGCCTTCAGATTCTCTTTTTTTAAGCATAGACCAATAATTTCTTGGATTATTGTTATCCGTTAGAACCTGAACTACATCAATAACTGAAAAATACCACTCTTCATTATGCCAGATTCGTCTTATTTTCTTATCTTGAAAAACGACTAACTTATCTTTATCTTCCGTTTATAAATAAGTATATTGTTTATCTTTATGTATTCTGCGTGTTGATGTCTAGTGGATTTTAAAAAGAGAAAAGCAATACTTGAATCAGAGAGGGAAAAGGTGAGATACCAATATATTTTCCCTCTTCATAGCTTTTTCTTAAAGAGATATTCTTTATTGCGAGTGTCAGAGTATTCATAGTCTATATTATAATTAGAAAAATTAGCGGGAGGTAGATTTGAACTACCGACCTCCGGGTTATGAGCCCGGCGGGCACTCCTGACTGCCCTACCCCGCTATATTAGATAAATTCTGTATTTTTGAATGCTTTATATAGTTTTTGTTTGCTAAACTTCCCTTTTTTTAAATAGATTTTTAAATAATATTGGTTTTTTAGGCTCTAATGAAAAAAATTACAAAAACAGCAGTATCTCTTTTCGTACTTATTGTATTAATAGGCATTCTCTCTTATCTTGTTAGGATGGTTTTTGCAAGAAACCTTTCTATTGAGGAATACGGTCTGTTTTATGCTGTTTTGACATTTCTTTTGTTTTTTGTCCCTTTTAGGGATCTTGGGTTATCTGAGGCAATAGTGTATTTTATAAGCAAATATCTAACAAAAAAAGACCTCCCTAGTGTTAAAGGGGTAATGATACTTGGGGGAGTAATACAATTTTTGATGGGGCTTTTATTTGTAAGCATATTCTATCTTTTGAGAAACTTTTTAGCAGTCAATTACTTTAAAAATCCAATATCTGAAACAATTTTAGTGATTCTTTTGGTGTATTATTCTTTTCACTCAATACTGCCTGCTATTTCTTATATTTTTTTGGCGCATGAGAAGCTTGTAAAATTCAAGCTTGTAGATTTTTTTAACTACTCATTTATACTTCTTTTTTCTGTGATTTTGTTTGGGAGTTTGGAAAACAACGCTTTGGTGCCAGCATATGCATATCTTTCAGGTCAGATTGTTGCTGTTGTTGTGTTTTTGGTATTCTTATTTGTTGATTTCAAATGGTTTTTTAAAGAGAGTGCCAGATTTTCAAAGTCCCTTTTAAAGGAGATGCTTTTCTATTCCTTGCCGATAATGTTTTCTACTGCGGGAATGGTTGTTTTAAGTTACTCTGATATTATACTTCTTACTCTACTTAAAGGAACAGAAGTTGTAGGGCTTTACAGCGTTGCTTACCCTTCAATAAATGTGATCTTGTTATTCATCTTGCCTTTAGCTTCAATCCTTTTTCCAAGGATATCAAAGCTCCATCATATTGGAGATAAGAGTGGAATTACAAGAATTGTTTATTATATTTATAACTATTTTTTGATGCTTTGTCTTCCTTTGGGACTTATGTTTTTCTTTTATTCAGACATAATTATAACCACTCTTTTTGGTGCTAAATATATCCTTGCAACAAATGCTTTAAGAGTGTTTTCTATCGCCTTTGTATTTATGGCCTTAAGGGAGTTTAACTTTGCCATAATTGCAGGTATTGGAAAGCCTAAGGAACGCTCAAAGATACTATATATTGGTGTCGGGGCAAATATTCTTTTAGACCTGTTGCTTATCCCGTTATATGGGGCAACGGGAGCTGCCTTGGGAACAGGTATTTGCTGTGTTTTGATGGCAATTTTAAGCTCAAAGATTATTTTGAAAGACTACAAAGCCAAAATAGACTATTTACTTCAGGCAAGGATTGTTCTTTCAAGCATAGCTTTTAGCGGGGTAATATTTTTAGCTAAATATTTAATTAGTTTTTCAAATCCTATATTCGAAGCTATTTTGGTTCTTTTTATATCTATTTTGAGCTATGTTGGATGTCTCTTTCTTTTTAATGCGCTAAATAAAGAAAAGATGATTATAATAAAAAATATATTTTTTTAGAATAAAAAACGCCGAGGCAGGGATTTGAACCCTGGTGCCCTTGCGGACAGAGGATTAGCAATCCTCCGCAATGGCCAAGCTATGCGACCTCGGCTTATTAATTCCATTTAAAACAAAACAACTCTAACTACTATGTCTAATGCAAATTAAGAGGTCGCGACAAGACGACTGCAAAGGAATCTTCGTATGCGACCTCGGCAATAAATGCTAAATAATTATCAAACTTAAATACTTGATTATTTCAAAACATTTGATAACTATTGTCATTATGGCTTTTTATTGAGAAGTAGAATTATTAACTCTTTTTTAAATCTTTTGGCAAAAGGTCAGTTATCAAGCTATCGATATTTTATTTTATTTACTTAAACGTTTAGAAAAACAAATAGTCTTCCTCACCGTGATTAAACCTCTTAAACTTATAATCTTTTCTGAATCCAGTAATGATTTTTGGAATCTTTTTTTTATGCGATGGATGATGATACGCTGAGACAACTATTATTGGTTTGAACCTTGAAATTACCGATTTTGCTCCTAAAAGAACTTTCAATTCGTAACCTTCCACATCTATTTTTATAAAGTCAACGGAGCTTATATTCTTCTCTTTTACAAAATTATCTAAAGAAGTCAATTTTATCTCTTCTGTATTCTTTGCCGATTTAAGGTAAAAATCCGAATCGATCATGCTGTGTGAAAGCGTATTAACATTATTTTTGCAAAGTAAAGAGGTTTTATCAAGGCTACCCAAACCTAATTTTAAGCAACTGACATTATGTAAATTTAGATTTAAGATGTGTTTTTTTAGTTTTTCAAAGTTATTTGTTTCCGGTTCAAACGCGTATACTTTTCCTGCAAACATGGAAGCAAATATTGAAAATATTCCTATGTTTGCACCAGCATCAATTACCGTAAAATCCTTCTTGATGTGTTTTTTCACTAGGTATTGATCAGATACAACTATATCATTTATCATTGTTACTATCTGTTTTAGTTGCTTAATATTGCTAAATTCAAAACCAATCTTTTTGAAGAGTACATCTAGCTCATATTTCTCGCAAAAATACTTAAAAGTTCTATCTTGCATCAAATCGATTATTCTGGACCTTTCTATTATTTTTTCTTTAGATACAAATTTAGAGGTATATTTTGACGGTAATAAATACCAAATTTTATCTATAAACTTTAATTTTGAACTTATTATTTGTTTTACAAGAATATCATTTTTCTGCGTCTGATCAGATATAAAAGCTATTTTTCTTGATTCTCTCAAAATCCTAGTATACCAATTATTTTCCAAAATATCACTTACGTCTGCACCTAATGAAGTCTTATTATATGTTTATATGTTGTAAACTATCTTATGAGAAATGCAATTTGGCAACTAAAAACGTAACTTATGAAATACTTGCAAAACTAAATATTAATAACCTTTAAATATAAAGTGAAAAAAGTTTTTGATAACTCAGCGATTTAAATGAAAATTTCAATAATAGGAACTGGTTATGTTGGCTTAAGCACGGGGATAGGTTTTGCTTCCTTGGGTAACGATGTTGTTTGTATAGATATAGATGAAGAAAAGATAAATTCCTTAAATAAAGGCGTTATTTCAATCTACGAACCAGGGCTTCAAGAGCAATTGCCAAAGCTTTTGTCTTCAAAAAAGATTACCTTTTCTACTGATTATTCTCTTATAAACAGTTCAGAATTTGTGTTTGTGGCAGTAGGAACTCCCACAGATCTATCTACTGGGCTTCCTAATTTAAAATTTTTAGATTCTGCGATAAACTATTTAGAGAATTTTGTCAATGCAGGCACCGTGATTGTGATAAAATCAACTGTGCCTCCAGCAACGAATAAAAGCTTATCCGAAAAACTTTTAAAAAAGAATTTGTTTGTTGTATCTAATCCTGAGTTTTTAAAGGAGGGTTCTGCTCTTTCAGACTTTTTAGAGCCCGATAGGATTGTTATAGGAAGTGATAACTCTAAAAAGGTAATTGACAAAGTGAATGCACTTTATAATCCTTTGATAAAAAAGGGTGTTGAAATAATCTTTACAGATTTCCAAAGCGCTGAAATAATTAAATATGCTTCCAATGCAATGCTTGCGTTAAGGATAAGCTTCATAAACGAAATATCCCAATTGTGCGACAAATTTAATGCAAACATAAAAGATGTTGCTAAAGGAATAGGTTCTGACAAAAGAATAGGAAAGTCCTTTTTGAATGCAGGGTTGGGGTTTGGAGGTTCCTGTTTTCCCAAAGACGTTTTGGCGCTACATTCACTGGGACTTCAGCATGGGTTAAATATGCAAATTGCAAAATCGATTCTGGATGTTAATTCTAGTCAACTACAATATTTCGGACAAAAAATTGTTAATTATTTTGATAAATTAAATATAACGAACCCATGTCTTTCAGTATTGGGCTTGGCGTTTAAGCCAAATACTGATGATATAAGAGAAAGCAAGGCCATTGAATTAATAACTATTTTGAAGGAAAAGGGATTTACCATCAAAGCATACGATCCAAAGGCGATGAAGAATACTGCTTTTGAAAAGGGTGCGGACTTTGCCCAATTTTCTACTCTTGATAAGATTTTTGATGAATGCGATGGAATTATTCTTGCAACAGAGTGGGATGAGTTCATTAAATTGGATTTTAACTTAATTGGCCAAAAATTAAGGCACAAAGTGGTCTTTGATGGCAGGAATGTTTTTTCAAAAACAAATTTGGAAAAGCTTGGCTTTGAATATTTTGGAATAGGTGTGTGAAGGATGGCAGACAAAAAATTAAAGGTACTATCTTTTAAAAATTGCCCTTCTCCTTACATGATTCCTTATTACAATATGCTTTTGGATGACTTTGATCTGAATGTGCTTTTTATGACAGTTGATCCCTATAATGCCAAATGGAAAGGAGTGTTAGAGCCAGCTAAATTCAAGTACGAGTTCCTGAAAACACGTTACCTAAGGCTTAAGTTTGGGATAGATTACTATGATTTTTACTTTGGAAGTGGAATAAAAAAATACCTAAAAGAATTTGGCGATTTTGACTGCTTTATCTGTTCAGGATGGAATAGTATTTCTACATATCTTGCATTAAAATACTGTAAAAAACACAAGATTCCTTTTATAATATTTAATGAAAGTACTTCTCAAGAAAAAAGCCTAAGAAGGACTCTTTTTTTACCATATATAAAGTATATAATCAGAAGTGCTGATGCCTGTCTGGTGGCGGGTTCAAGGGCTAAGAAATTTGATGTGATGATGGGCGCCAATCCCAAAGATGTTTTTGTTCAGGGTTATTGCGTTGATAATAATAAGTTTATTTCTGCAACAGCTTTGCTAAAGAAAGATATTAACTTAAAGGAGAAATTGGGCTTTAATAAGAACTCAAAATTGGTTTTGTATGTTGGGCAAATCATTAAGAGAAAAGGCATAGATAATTTGTTTGAAATATTTACAGAGTTCAACAATGAAGGTGAAAATATTGAGCTTGTGTTATTAGGTACAGGACCGTTAGAAGAATACTACAAAAAGCAAATTGTGCAAAATGGAATTAAAAACATTCACTTTAAAGGCTTTATTCAACAAGATGAAATTTTAAAGTACTATGCTATTGCTGATGCTTTTGTTTTACCTTCCTATGAAGAAACGTGGGGTTTAGTTGTTAATGAGGCTATGTGTGCAGCTCTTCCTGTGATTGTTTCAAAACGGGCTGGATCAAGTGAGGATTTGGTCAAACATGGGAAAAATGGCTTTGTTTTTGATCCAAACAAAAAGAATGAGCTTAAGAGCTATATCCTGAGGATATGTAATAACGACAGTTTGAAATATCAAATGGGAAAGGTTTCATTAGAGATAATAAAAAAACAAAGCCCTGAGAACACTGCATTGATGATTTCAAGATGCATTAGGCATGCAATAACAAAAGTTAAAAAAGATTAGACCCCATGCTTTTGAAGTATTCTATCGTCTTTTTTAACCCTTCTTCAAGAGGTATTTTTGGGCTCCATGAAAGCTTCTCACTTGCCAAGTCAATATTCGGTCTTCTTCTTTTTGGATCATCTTCTGGTAGAGGGTTAAATGTGAGATTACTTTTAGATTTTGGGATAAGGTATTTTATTTTCTCGGCAAGCTCAAGAATTGTAAACTCGTCAGGGTTCCCTAAATTTATAGGGCCTATAAAAATTTCATTTAGATTCATATAGGCAACTATGCCTTCAATCAAATCCGAGACATACTGAAAGCTTCTTGTTTGCTTGCCATCACCATAAATTGTAATCTCCTTATTCTTTATTGCTGAAACTATGAAATTGCTGACTACTCTGCCATCTTTTGGATCCATGAAAGGACCATATGTATTGAATATTCGTATTATTTTAATGTCCATATTAAAAGTTCTAAAATAATCTGCGCAAAGGCATTCTGCTGCTCTTTTTCCTTCGTCGTAACAAGATCTAATTCCAATAGGATTTACATTGCCCCAATAACTTTCCTTTTGAGGGTGTTGCAACGGATCGCCATATACCTCTGATGTTGAGGCATGAAGAATTTTAGCATTGCTTGCTTTTGCAAGTTCAAGCATATTCAAAGTGCCCATCACTGATGTTTTGAAGGTGAAGATGGGGTCCTTTTGATAATGAATTGGCGATGCCGGGCAAGCAAGGTTGTATATTTCATCTACTTCGATCTTTAGCGGTATGGTGATATCGTGATTTATGAACTCAAAGTTTTTATCTTCCCTAAACTCTTCAATGTTTTTTAGGTTACCTGTGTAAAGATTATCAACTGCAATAACCTTATATCCTTGCAAAAGCAATCTTTTGCCGAGATTTCTACCGATGAACCCTGCTCCACCTGTTATTAGTGCTTTTTTCATTATTAAACGTCTTAAATACCTCGGTCTTTAGGCCGAGGAGTTGTCTTTTTTACACAAACCGTTTTCTTTTCTAAAATAAAAAAATATGCGGCGAGCGAAAAATTTTTGTGCCACGCACTAACCCTTCGAAGTTGGCGTGAGCTTAGCTCGACAGAGATGAGCAAGATCGAAATAACAAATTTCGCGCACGGAGTTGGACAAAACAGTTTTCATCTTGTATGGAAACCAAAATATGCATGGGATTGTTTTAAATTCCCAGGGGTAAAGGCTGACTCTGAAGTAATATTAAAAGAGGCAATATCACGTTATGGTATGCAATTATACGAACTTGAAGTTATGCTTGATCACGTTCATTGTTTTGTTAAAGTGCCACCAACATGAGCGTTTCAAAGGCTCTCAACCTTTTAAATGGATACAGTTGTTATAAACTTTTCTAAAAACACAAGTGGTTAAGAGGCTATTTCAGGAAGGGGCATCTTTGGAGCCCAGGTAAATTTTTCCGAAGCGTTGGCAATGTGACCGCTGAGGCAATAAAAAACTATATTGCACAATCAATTCGAGCTGTGCTTAATCAACAATCGCTTAACAGATACTCCGCCCTTTAGGAAGGAGAGGTTCATTTATATCATCCTCTCGAGTGTTACTTCCCCTTTATCATAAAATATTTCGCTCATAAATCTCATAAGCTTTTCAAAGTTTATTTGTTCATACTCTTCTTTAGATTTTGCATAATAAAAACCAGGTGGAAGTTCGCTTCCCATCGACTTTCCAACGTCCACTTTTAATGGTGTTATCATTACACCATTTTTGCCTTGACTAATTGTGTGCGGAATAGTTCCATTCGCCATATTTGGCTCAAATATTTTAGAAAGATTAGATATGAAGTACATTATCTCCTCAGTTTTATCAATATCAAAAACAAGATGTGCAAACGGAAATTCTCTTATTTTGTATACTCCTTGAATTCCTCTTAGTTGCTTTAGGTCAGATGAGTCAAACCCAATATCCCCTATATCCTCTTGAAACTTATAAATAGTTGTGGCGTGAAAATGCTCATGTCTTCCAATTGTAGCCCCTGCACCGACAGTTTGGTGGTAAATATTAAGGCTATTTTCTTTTCCAAATTCTAACATAGTTCTCAAAATTTCCCCATCTTCACCTAGATTTTCAGTGTTGCTAGAATCATACATAGGAACTTCTTTGGTTGAAATTAGCATTAATGCTCCTTCTGATGGTGGAAATTCGTTAGGCGTAACAATATAACCCTCAAAACGGTTTTCAAAGAATCTCCTGGCAGGCGTCTCAAAGTATTCCCTTACGATTCTGCATAGAGCACACCCATTTAATTTGTTGGACGCAGAGTGTCTCATTTCTCTTCCAGAATTGTAGATTGCAGCAAATGGATATCCCCCTTGCTTATTTTCTATCTTCTTAATCCAAATATTGCGATCATAGTAACCTCTTGGGATCCCTATTACATCTGCTGATTTGTCCCATTTCTTAATGAATTCTGCGAATTTATCTTCGTGCATCTTCATATTTGATCCTATCATTTTAGTTATTTAAAAATATTTGGCTACATTTCTGTGCATATCGCCTATTTTAAAGGTAATTTTTAATAATTTTATCTTGGATAAATATATTCTGTAAAATTTCTTCGTAAGAAATAGCTTTTTCTTTATACATTTATATTCATATATTTTTTATTTTCTTTGCTTTGATTACTATATTTGCTCCAAGCAAAGAAGGCCACCATGTTCTTAAAAACCAAAAGCTTCCACCCGTAGTTCTTTTAATTACTTTAAATCCCAAATTCTTAAGAACTTCCTTTAAGTCACTAAAAGTAAAATAAGAAATATGCCCTCCATCCCATCCTTCTGACCATGAAGTTCTTGGTCTTTTGCCAAATAAAAGAGAAATTCTATGAGGTAACCATGCTATGTTGGGAGTTGCAATTATTAGTGTTCCATTCATTTTTAGGATTCTATTGAATTCTCTAATAAGATTCACAGGGTCAAAAACGTGCTCAATCACATCAGTAGTTACAACAGTATCTACTGTTTCGTTTAAAATAGGTAGATTTTCTTCATCTGTGTTTCCATTTATAAATTCAATATTTGATCCAGAAAGGTTTTCTTTTGCTTTTTTCAGTGCATTATTAGAAATATCTACTGCAATTCCTCTGTTGAATTTTTTCACATTTTTTTTAAGGAAGTCTCCATCATTGCATCCGTAATCAAGCAAAGTATCAGAATATTTAGGAATAAGTTCAGATGCAGATTTGACTCTATCTTTTTGAATGGATTTTGTAATATTAAAAAATGTATTCATAATTCCTTTAGGATTTTCATTTTTTTCTTCTTCATAGAAAGTATTAATACTGCTCTTTTTTTTCATTTTGTTCAACTCATATAATCGAAAATAAATAGTTTATTTGAAAACACATGCCTGAATATATAAATTTTCTTTTTTGTAGTTATATTTTTATTGTATATAATAAATAGAGTGTAAGATTATTGTTTGATTTCGTGAAATCCTGCTCATTCGCATAATTTGGCCTTAAGGCCTAAATTTTGAAGAGACAGATTCACATAACGTTTAACATCGACTATCCTAAAGATAGCTCAGCATTTATGCCGAGGTTTTTCATTTAAATACTTTTTTCGAAAATTATATATATACTATGAAGGATGATTTTTTTGTATTGGGGTGAATATTAATGGAGAAGATGTTTATATATGGTTTTAATTTGCAATTTTTGTTTGAAAAAATCAAACCTAAATTATCTGAACATTACGATTTAAAATATTACAATGGCTTTACAAAGATAAAACAAAGGAATTTTATACTAAGTCCGCTGATAGTATTAATATCATTATTCTCCGCATTCTTTAAAATAGTTACATTTAAACCCAATTACATAATGTTAGTAAGCTCAAAACCAAGTATGATTGGACCGCTTATGTTCTTCTTTAAGAAAAAGATAAAAATAATATATTTTCCTTATGATGCTATGTGTTTAAATTACAAAAATTATAAACTGAATCCTTTTTATGATCGTATTTGGGAAGGATATTGTTATAAAGTATGTTCGGGAATTATTTTTAAAGGTGGAGAATTTACTGAAGTAAAAAATTTTTTTGATATTGAACATAAACCTCACTTGAAAATAAATTTACTCACTTTGAAGAATACACATGCGCTTGTAGAAAAGACTTCTCCGTATTTAAAAGTGTGCTATATTGGTTATACGTTGATAATGGATGATAATCCTGATTATGTGAGTGATATAAAGATTCTTAAAAAGTTTGTTAATCAAAAGATTTTTGTGCAAGTATATAGCCCTGAAAAAAACAGGAAATATTTTAGTGATATTATTACTTCAAAATATTTTAAGTTTACTTCTTTTGTTAAAAACGAAGTATTGATAAAAGAAATTAGAACGTTTGATTATGGTCTCCATATTACTTACTTGCACAAAAATGCTAAACTTACAGAAGAGATGTATAATACTACTATGGCAAATCGTGAATACGATTATCTACAAGCAGGTTTGCCTATTATTGTGGGGGATTCGGGCAATATATCTAACTTCGTTACCGAAAATAAGATAGGCTTTGCCTTTTCTCTTGAGCAATTAGACCATTTGGATAAAGATTTGTTATTAAAAAACCGAAATGCCTTCAAAGAGAATATAGAATTAGCAAGAAGAAAATATGCATTTGAAAATCAAATTCCAGAATTCTTGGAATTCATGAAAAAAGTTAAAGAAGTGAAGTGAATGGCAAAATTAGATTTTGATAGACACAAACTAATATACCACCCAAAAGAAGTTTCAAAATTTTTGGCAGGCGAGATGTTTGCTCCTATTTATGTTGAAATAGGACCAATTAACGCCTGTAATCACCATTGCAGTTTTTGTGCATTGGATTACATACCTCGAAAAGGCGAAAAGATAAAAAGTGAAATTCTTTTTAAAACAATCCAAAATATGTCTGATTTTGGTGTAAAATCTATAATGTTTGCAGGTGAAGGAGAGCCTTTATTATATCCTGAATTGGCACAAGCAATAGATATTGCAAAAAATGCGGGTATTGATATCTCAATAACTACAAATGGAGTTTTATTTACACTTGAGAAAGCAAAGCGAATACTAAGAAACTTGTCTTGGATAAAATTTAGTGTGGATGCTGGTTCAAAAGAGGCTTATGCAAAAATCCATGGGACCCAAGAGAAAGATTTTGATATACTTCTTAAAAACATAAAGGATAGTGTTTTTATTAAGGAAAAAGAAAAATTAGATGTTACAATAGGCACTCAAATTATTGTTACTGAAGAAAGTATCGGTGAAGTTGAGAAGATAATAAAAGTTATGAAAGATATTTCGCCAGACTACTTGGTCATAAAACCTTATTCTCAAAATCCAAACAGTATAAATAAACATAAGCTTGATTTGAATCACTGGGATGAAATACTTCGAGACCTTGCTATCAAATACTCTGATGAAAATTTTCAGGTAATGTATAGAGAACTAGCGTTTAGCAAAGTCGAAGAAGAAGTTGAGTTTAATCAGTGTAATGGGATATATTTCTATGCGCTACTTGAAGCATCAGGAAATATTGTGCCATGTCACTTATACAGTTATAACGATGATTTTTCCTATGGCAATATTAACGAAAACACTTTTGAAGAGATCTGGAAAAGCAAAAAAAGACAAGATGTTTTAAAGAAGTTAAAAGAAAGGGGTTGCAAGAATTGCAGGAAAGGGTGTAGGCTAACCTTTATAAATAAATATCTTGATGAGCTCCTAGAAAAGAAGGTTAAACATGTTAACTTTATATAGATCAAAATATGAGGAAATTAAAAATGAAAGCAATTGTAACTGGTGGTGCTGGGTTTATAGGAAGTCATGTTGTTGAATTGCTGCTTTCTGTCGGATTTGAAGTTTTGGCAATTGATGATTTTTCAAATGGGCAGATTGATAACGTAGAACTTTTCAAATCAAATCCTAATTATAAATTCTATAAAATAGACATATCAAAACCTTTTGATGATACTTTGTTTAAGGGTATAACGTATGTTTTTCACTTGGCTGCTCTTGCCGATATTGTGCCCTCAATTGAAGAGCCAATTAAATACCATGATGCAAATGTAAATGGTACAATCAGGGTTCTTGAAGCATCTAGAAAGCATAATGTTAAAAAATTGGTTTATAGTGCTTCTTCTTCTTGTTATGGAATCCCTGATATATGTCCTACACCTGAGAGTGCAGAGATTAGGCCAATGTATCCTTATGCTCTTACAAAATATATTGCAGAGCAATACTGTTTGTTTTGGTGTAATCTTTATAAACTGCCTGTTATTTCTTTGAGATATTTTAATGTGTATGGAACAAGGGCGAGGACTAATAACACATATGGTGCAGTTTTCAAGGTTTTTTTAAAGCAGAAGCTTGAGAATAAGCCTTTAACAATTGTCGGAGATGGCAACCAAACAAGGGATTTTGTTTATGTTAGTGATGTTGCAAGAGCAAATCTCATCGCAGCGAAATCAGAAATAGTTGGCGAGATTTTTAATATCGGGACAGGGATTCCAAAATCTGTTAATTATCTTGCACAATTGATTGGTGGCGATACAGTAAATATTCCAAAAAGACCTGGAGAGCCAGACTCAACTCACGCAGATATTTCAAAGGCAAAAAAACTTTTACATTGGGAGCCCAGTGTATCCTTTGAAGAGGGTGTTAAAACTATGCTTGAAAATATTGATTATTGGAAAAATGCTCCCCTTTGGACACCTAAAGATATTGATGAAGCAACCAAATCATGGTTTAAGTATTTGAAGTAAAATGCGATAATTATGATATCTAACAATCCTTTTGTAGATTTTTATAAATCTAATAATATTTCTCCCGTTCATCAAGATATATCTAATATTGAAATTCATATAAAGAAAAGGGAAAAATTGTATAGGACTTTAGGATTATGTCCTGTTTTTTTCAAGAACAAAGAAATCTTAGAGGTGGGCCCAGGAGGAGGATATAATTCTTTAGCATTCTTTATTTGGGGTTGCAGTAATATGATCTTTGTTGAACCCAATCCAAGAGGTTGCAAAGAGATTCCTGATACTCTTTCAAAAATCAATGTAGTGAAAAATTATCAAATATTTCCTTCTTTTTTGGAAGAGTTTGATACCGATAAGGAATTTGATATTATTATTGCTGAAGGGTTTATCCCTGGTCTTAATGACAGAACTCAAATCCTCTCAAAACTCAAGGGAATGGTTTTGCGCGGAGGGATTGTTATAGTTACTTGTATGGATGAAATAAGTTATTTTTTTGAACATCTTAAACGACTGATTGCATCGAAATATCTTTATGATCACCAGATTACTAATTTTTCTGAGAGTGTAGAGGTATTATCCAAATGTTTTTTACCTTTTCATAAGGCTTTAAAATTTGTTTCAAGACCAATAGAAGATTGGGTCGCGGATGTTTTACTAAATCCTTCAATGTATGGAAAATATTTTAGTATAGAAGATAGTATTTTGGAGTTTGGTAATGAATTTGAAGTGTTAGGAACATGTCCTTCAATGTTTACTAATTACTCTTGGCATAAAGATATATCCTTTAATGAAAAGGAAGAATTTCTAAAACAATTTAAATTGAAAAGACATAATCTAATGTACTCACATCTTGCTGGTTCATTAAGATCTCAAGATGAAAATGAAGAGCTTTTGAGGTTGTCTAAGAAATTGTTCAAAATTGCAAGTAGAACTAAAAGTTTTGATCTAGAAACTAACAAACAGTTAATTAGTGTTCTAGACTCTATAAAAGATAACATTTTAAACATCGATTCAGCCATTGTAGACGCAATTAAAGAAGCTATAATTCTTCTTGAGAAGAAAAATATAGAGATTGAAGATATACACAATTCTTTAAATCTTGGAAATGTATATGGCACTGGGCAACAATACGTTGCTTTCGCTAAAAAGTTTATTTAAAACATATCTTTTCTAGAAAAGATAGTTTTATTAATAAAAGACAAATTGTTTTCTTTGATGGATAAATCAAAAGAAGACCTAGTTAATCTTTCCAAAAGAGTAAGAAAAAATATTTTAGATTTGGCATTCAAATATGATGATGGTCATATTGCCCCATCTTATTCTTGCGTAGAAATTTTAGTTGCTTTATATCACAAGATAATGGGGGAAGATGACAAATTCATACTAAGTAAGGGGCATGCTTGCCTTGCACTATATGCAATATTACAATCCAAAGGGTTTAATCCAAAAATATCTGGACATCCAGATATTGAAGAATGCGAAGGGATTAGTTGTACAACAGGAAGTCTAGGGCATGGTCTTCCTATTGGTTTAGGCATGGCTTTCGCAAGAAAGATTCAAAACAAGCTAGGCAAAATCTTTGTACTTTTAGGAGATGGAGAATGTCAGGAAGGTACCACTTGGGAATCAATGAATTTAATAAATAGATTTAGTATTAACAATTTGGTTGTTATTGTGGATAATAACAAGTTTCAGGCACTTGATTCGATTAAAATAATAATGAATGAAATTTCATTGAAAGCTAAGTTTGAAGCTTTTGGAACAAATGTTATTGAAGTGAATGGTCATTCATTTGAGGAACTGTTTGATGCTTTCAATCACTGCGAGGGTAATTCTAAACCCTGCATTATTATAGCAAATACAATTAAAGGTAAGGGTTTAAGCTTTATGGAAAATATTCCTAAATGGCACAGCAGGCTTCCCCAAGGTGATGAGCTAAACAAAGCATACGAAGAGCTAAAATGAGAAAAGAATTTGGAAAAGTAATGGTAGAATTAGCAGAAAAAGACCCTAATGTAATTTTAATTGTAGGAGATATAGGATATCAAATATTTGATGAGTTTATTGAAAAATTTCCGGATCGTTTTTTTAATTTTGGGGTTTGTGAACAAAGTATGGTTAGTGCTGCTTCAGGAATGGCCTTAGAAGGACTAAAGCCATATGTATATACGATAACACCTTTTGTAATAGAGCGACCTTTTGAGCAAGTTAAAATAGATATAAATGAGCAAAATGTCAATGTTAAACTTGTTGGATATGCTGATTATCCAACCCAAGGACCTACTCATGCAGAGATTGATGCTCCATATATGATGAAGCTTTTTAGAAATATTGTTTCTTACTTCCCGAAGGATTCAAAAGAAACAAGAGAAATGCTTTATGAAGCTTATAACTCAAATAAGCCTGCATTCTTTAGCCTTAAGAGTAACAAAAAATGAAAAAAATATTAGTGACTGGGGGAAATGGTTTAGTTGGTGCTAATTTAATAAACTACATTAATCGACTTAATAGAGATTATGAAATCATTTCAGCTTATTTCACATTAGCAACAACATTTGATTTTGCTAAGAACATAAAAATAGATATAAATAATACTTTTGATTTGGAAACTATTAGAAATATTTCTCCAGATATAATAGTTCATTGTGCTGCTCTTACTGAGATCTCGTATTGTGAGGCAAATCCTCAAAAAGCACAATTGGTAAATATCCAAGGGTCAAAAAACATAGCGTTGATTTCTAAGCAATGTAATTCGAAATTAGTATATATTTCAACAGATTCAGTTTTTGATGGCACCGATGGCGGTTATTCAGAGAAAGATTTGCCAAATCCACTTCATGTATATGGAAAAACTAAGCTAGAAGGTGAGAAAGAGTGCCTAACTAATAATGCAGATTCATTAGTTGTAAGAACTAACCTGTTTGGCAAAAACATATATCCAAATAAAAAGAGTTTTGTTGAAGCAATCATATACAATTTGCAGAAAAAAGAACCTTACTATGCATTTACAGATTGCTATTTCAATCCGTTATATGTGAATACTTTATGTAAATATATTTTGAAACTTGTTGAAAATGATTCAAAAGGTATATTTCATGTAGTTGGAAGCGAAGTACTGTCTAAATATGACTTTGCTATGAAAATTTGCACAACTTTTGGATTTGAAAAAAACTTGATAAAGAAATCTTCAATCTTAAGCTTACCTGATTTTATAAAAAGGCCTAAAAATACATCCCTTTCAAATAAGAAATTACTATCAGAATTAGGTATCGAGTCAATTGAGACTATGAGTGAAATGATTGATGAATTCAAAATAAATTGGTGATTTTATTGAAAAAACTAGAAATATTTACCAAACTGCATACCCAAACCAAAAGGGATTACATCAAAAGAATGATTGAAGAAAAGGTTAATTGTATGAAGACTGCCAAAAAATATGGATTTGATTTTTGGGATGGTGAAAGAAAATTTGGCTATGGCGGATATAAATACGATGGACGACAAGAATACATTGCAAGGGAGTTAATAAAGGAGTATAACCTTTCAGACAACTCAAAAATATTGGATGTGGGTTGTGGAAAAGGATTTTTGATTTATGAGTTCAAAAAGTTGTTGCCTAATTGCGAGGTTTTTGGGTTTGATGTGTCTGAATATGCTATCAAAAACGCAAAAGAGGAAATAAAAGAAAAACTATTTGTGCACAATGCTAAAGATAAATTTCCTTTTGAAGATAAGCAATTTGATATGGTTGTATCAATCACTACTTTGCATAATTTAGAATTATTTGAATTAGAGCAATCCATAAAAGAAATTGAAAGAGTAGGAAAACAAAAATATATAGTGGTTGAGAGCTACAGGAATGAACAGGAACTGTTTAATTTACAGTGCTGGGCACTTACCTGTGCTTCATTTTTTACGCCAAAAACGTGGGATTATATTTTTAATAGATGCGATTATACTGGCGACTATGAATTCATATATTTTCAATGAGTAATGAATAGGTGGTCTTAAGATGGCACAAAAATATACAAAAATGAAAGTTTTTCACTTTAAAGACAAGATTGATACCTTAACAAAAGATATAAAGACAATTCTTGCTCCAATTCACTTAAGAATTAAACCGACTAATTTCTGCAATCACAATTGTAGTTATTGTGCATACCGAAATAGTAATTTACAGTTAGGTCAAGATATGAATGTCAGGGACTTTATTCCAAAGGAAAAAATGTATGAGATAATAGATGATCTTGTTGAAATGAAGGTTAAAGCTATAACATTCAGTGGTGGTGGTGAGCCTTTTTGTTATCCATTTATGACTGATACAATCAAAAGATTATCAACAACTAATATCAAATTTGCATCGCTTACTAATGGTGGTCTTTTAAAGGGGGAAGTTGCACAATTGTTTGCTAAACATGGCTCATGGGTAAGGGTGTCAATGGACGGGTGGAATGATAGCAGTTACATCAAGTATAGGTCTGTACAAGATGGAGAATACACAAGAATTATTCAGAATATGAAAAACTTCAAGAAATTTGATGGCAAATGTCATTTAGGTGTTTCAATAATAGTTGATAAAACTAATGCCCTTCATATATACGAACTTTCGCTTGTGTTGAAAAGAATAGGTGTAGATAGTGTAAAAGTATCACCTTGTATTATTAGTAATTCTGGAACAGAAAACAATGAGTACCATTCTCGAATATATGATGCGGTAAAGTCTCAAATAGAATTGGTAAAGAAAGAAGCAAGTGAGTCCTTTGAGGTATATGATTCATACCATTTACAATTAGAAACTTTTGATAAAAATTACACTTGGTGTCCCTACCATCAAATTTTAGCGGTTATTGGAGCAGACCTAAACATTTACCCTTGTCAAGATAAAGCATACAATCTTGAGACTGGATTAATAGGGACGATCAAAGATAAGAGGTTTAAGGATTTTTGGTTTTCAGATAAGAATAATTTTTTTAAGATTAACCCTTCTTTGGTTTGTAATCATCATTGTGTTGCAAATGATAAAAATAAACTGATTTTGGATTACCTTGATGCAGATAAGGACCATTTGGATTTTGTATGATTAATGGGTTCTCAAAGACTTTTGTTTTTTTAACCTATGTTTGATATATCCTTTAAAGTTCTTGCAATATATGAGGTAATCAAATGATCTAAAATCATGTGTATATCCTCTACTGGCCCATACTCTCCCTTATCTGTAAATAACACCAAAGAGTGATCTGAAAGATCCTTTAACTTGCCCCCATCAAAGCCTAAAAGGCTTATAGTTTTAGCTCCCACTTTATTTGCATAAAGTACTGCATTAATCAGATTTTTTGAGTTGCCCGAAGCTGAAATACAAACAACAACATCATCCTTATTCAAAAGATTCTCAAGCTGTTTAGAGAATACAAAGTCATAACCATCATCATTTGCATATGCAGTAAATGTTGCAAGGTTATCTGCTAAAGATATTGCCTTATAATCTCTATGCCCTAAATCCTTTGTAGCTTTGCTTAAGTCGCATGCAAAATGAGAGGCTGTTGCAGCACTTCCCCCATTGCCTAAAAAATATACGGTTTTTCCATTTTTTTCAGTTTCAATAAAAACATGGATAATTTCAGCTAATTTTTGATAGTCGATAGTATCCAAAAGATAGGACACATAATCGCAATATTTTTTTGAGAAATCTATTGCGTTATTGCATTTTATATATATGTCATTAAGATTAAGATTCCTATATTGGGCCAATGTCCCTGTTCCAGAATTTTTGGCAGCAACACAATTAAGTGCATAGTTTTTTACAATCTGGTTTTCAATAAACTGCAAGAAATCTTGTTTTCTTACGCTTTCTTTGTTACCCATAATGTTTACAGCGATTGCACCTGCACAATTAGCATAAAATGGAATTAATTTTTCATCAACATTAAAGTAGCTAAAAAGTGAAGTAATGGAAAACACAGCATCCCCAGCACCTACGGTATCTTTAATTGATGTTGCTAAAGCAGGAAATGTGAAGGTTTTTCCTTTTGTAACATATAGTGCACCATTCTTTCCAAGTGTCAAAAGTATTTTTTTAAAGCCGTTTTTTAAGCTGATTTCTTTAACAAGTTCTTCTACAGGAGTAAATCTTGAATGGGTTCCAAGCCTTAATTCCGTGTCATTCATTGTGATAAAATCAAGTTTTTTGTACTTAAAGAAAAGGTTAAAGCCGTAGTTAGCGCTATTAGATTGAACATTTGCACAAAGATACTTTGAGTTCTTCTCCAAAACCCTGGCAATCTTATCATTGATAAATCCATGGCCAAAGTCTGCTATCATTACCATATCATATTTTGGCAGTTCTCTTTCAAGATAATTAGAAATTTCTAATTCAAGCTCTTTGTCAATCTCTCCATCACTTATCTCTTCATATTTGAACATCTTTTCGTTTCTTTGAACATTCACAAACCTTGATTTAACTGTTGTAAATGCATCTTTTTTTACAAATGATTTAAAAGAGATATTTTGATTTAATGAACTTTCAATAAACTCTTGATAACTATTTTTATCCCCTAATAAAGTTACAAATGTTACGTTCTCTGCAAAATTGCTTACATGGTTTGCAACTGCAACAGCTCCACCCGCATAATCTTCAGAACTTTTTAATTGGGTTGATAATATAGGGTCTTTGATTGCTCTTCCTGTTGGAAGTACAAAAATGTATCTATCAACAATTGAATCTCCGATGACTAGCACCTTTACTTTAGAAATCTTTGATAAAATCTCTAGAACACTTCTTTTTATAGCATTATCCATTTATTTCACTTAAGCGAAGATAAAACTTTCATTTTTAAATAAATCTATTTTTGAAAAGATATAAGCGCAAACTATAGAAAGATTTATAACCTTTTTATAGGATTTTTAGTTATATATGGGAAATTTTCGGCTATTTTTTGGTATATTTTTGGCTATTGTGCTAATTTCAAATGTCCTCTCCTATGATTTCCAAGAAACAGACAAAATGGATATCTCTTTAGATATATCTTTTCAACTATTCCCAAAACCGACATCTGAGACATCAATAAAAGAGTTATCTGCTACAATTTATTTATATCCTGAAAACTCCCAATATCAAAAAATAAAATCCTTTGAGCCTTATCCTAAGGAAGCTATTGAATCAAATCACAATCTTTTAAATTTCTCTCTTAAAAATCCATTGGTTTCAGATTATACTTTTGGGTATTCTTCTGTACTTGAGAAATCAAAAGTATTTACAAAAATAAATAAAAAAATCAGCTACCCAAATGAGGTTTTAATGAGTGATTATCTAAAACCTACAAAAATTATTGATTATGAGGATTACCAAATAAAAGAGATTGCAAAAACATTATCTTTTGGTGAAGATGATTATGTATATTTGGTTTATAAAACTGCACTTTGGGTTAAGGAAAATATTCATTATAAAAAAACCTCTGAAACTGAAAAATCTCAGCTTCCTGCAAGCTGGGTAATGTATAATCGGTATGGTGTTTGCGATGAAATATCTGCGATCTTTGCAGCGATTTTAAGAGCTCAAGGGATTCCTTCAAGATTGGTTTCAGGAATTGCTTATAGCGAGTCTATTGAAGAAGCAGGTTTTAAAAATTGGGGTCTTCATGCGTGGAATGAAGTGTATTTTCCAGATTTTGGCTGGGTTGCTTTTGATATTGCATTTGATCAATATTTTGGCGTTGATGCATCTCATATAAACTTGATGTATTATGATGAAGAGAAAAGTAGTTTTGAATATTCTTGGAGGTCAAAGAACACAAAATTTGAATCAAGCGAACTTAACTTTAACGTAGATTTTATTAAAGAAAGTAGCGATTCTTTTGAAGCAGATGTAAATTACAAATTATCCCCAAAGTATTCTTTAGTTGGGTTTGGTTCATATAATGAGATTGAACTTACAATTGAAAATCTAAAAAATTATTATATTCCTCTTTCTCTTCAATTTTCCATGCCTAGTGATGTAATAATACTTAATCCTTCTAAATCAAACATTCTTTTAAGACCAAATGAGAAGATAGTATTGAGATATATTGTAAAGTTTCCACACAATTTAGACCCTGGGTATGTGTATTCGTATCCTGTGAATATCTATCTTAAATCAAAGGCAATGGTCAATCAAACCATTTCTGTTTCTCCAAAGTATGAAATATATTCACTTGAGGAATTTAACAAAGTAACTGATGAGAAACAAAAAGTTAGGGTTGAATGCGTTTCGCAATTAAGTTCGGTTGTTGTCGGAAAAAGTGCAGATTTTAAGTGTTTTGTTTATAACAATAATCATTTAACGTTAAAGGATAGGATTTGTCTTGAGGATAGTTGTTATCCTTTTGAAATATTGCCAAATGATTTTTTAGCTTTTGATTTTAAAAAAACCTTTAATGAACCAAAAACCCAAGAGATTAATTTCACGATTTCAAATGATTATTTCACATTATTTTTGGATGTGTATGATGTTGCCAAGATTGAGATATCTAATTTTTCAATTACAGACCCTGATTTGAGTAAAGATTTGCTTTTAAGTGCTATGCTATCTCCAAAGTCAAGTTCTCCTGTTATAAATCTTTCAGTTTATATCTATCTTGAGGATAAAGTGCTTTCTGAATGGCATGAGGAACAGCTGATGATTCCATCGGTGTTTGGTGTTAATATCCAAAAATACCTTTTGAAAGAGAATTCTTCTAAAGTCGGAATTTATGCAGAGTATTATGATATTTCAGGTGATAAGCTTTCAGCTAGAGCAATTTCTTATACGCCGATGTTTCAGAGGGGTTTTTTTGAGCGGATATACGCTTTTTTGATGAGAACTGGTTATTTTATAGACTCTATGTTTAGTAATATTGATAGTTCTTATAATCAGATTTTAGGGGCATTTTATAAGGATCAATGGAAAGACTATAAGGTTTTTAAATCCTAACGAGCTACCACTTCTAAATATGGATGTTGAACAAATAAAATCATTTGTTTTAGGTTTGATTCAATCAAAGGAAGGGGTTAAGCCAACTGGGTTTAAAAAAGAGAAGGAATTATTTGTTTCTAGATATAATAAAGAAGGGAAAGGATTTTTGATTTGTTATGTGGATAAACTTAGTTTATTAAAATCATTTGAGTATAGATATTTATTTTGTGACTATTCTTTAAAGAATTTAGAAGAGCTTGAAAGGAATTGGGATAGTTATTCTAAAAACAAAGATTTGATAGTTTATTTTGTTTCTCAAGGTTTTGAGTATTTTTGCTTAAAGCCATTTGCAATGTCTTTAGTGACTGATAAAGATAATTTAGGTAAAAGTCTTAGGTCTTTGTATTCTAAAAGCGAGTGATATGTTTGAGGATTTTTCTTTGGATAATGCTTTGAGCGAAATTAGAGGGGTTTAAAAGGATAGTTTTAAATATTTGAAGTCAAATAAATTACCTTATTAAGCGTATTTTAGGTGATTTGAGAGTGGTTAAAGGGGTTAAGCAAAGTGTTTTGGTTGTTTTGGTTTTGTTATTTTTAATATCTCTTGGAAGCAATGTCTACGCTGCATGTACAAGTGATGCTGATTGCCCTGAAGCTTATACGTGTGAGAAGAACACAAATTGGCTTGGTGGGTACTATGTATATACTGGATTGTGTAACTCAGGAACTTGTGAACGGGTTTTGTCTTCGTGTTGTGGTGAAGGAACATGTAATTCAAATAGCTTACAGGGCATAGTAGGCTATTGTACAAATGAATTAGGTGATTATGCTTTACCATTCAAGTGCGTTTGGGATTGTCCTGATGATTCTTATGCTTGTTGTGTTCAGGGATATTCTTTTGATGGTGGTGCAAATCTTTGTTATGATGAACCAAATTGTTGTGATTCTGAAAGTGATTGTGACCAGGTGACAGGAGAATGTATTCCTGATTGCGAATGTTCCTCTGGTGCTTGCTGTGATGGCTGTAACTATTATGGAACAGAACATGTTTGTTCATCATCCTCAGTATGCGGTGGTGCAGGAAGTCCTGATAAATGCCAAGTTGTTACAACAAACACATATTGTTCTGGTACTTCAGAGAGTTGCAATGGTGAAACAAAAACAACTACAACAAATGTGGCTTCAGGAAAAGTTTGTGATACTG
>Ga0334885_1000276_pt1 | contig 94434 bp, 79 predicted proteins | sample GraSluR1_MG_8_FD_207233 | JGI IMG/M metagenome (GOLD analysis project Ga0334885, IMG submission 207233) | Sludge microbial communities from methane-producing bioreactor in Wageningen University, Netherlands - Granular Sludge_31_05-R1 | ecosystem: Engineered > Bioreactor > Anaerobic >...
CGGGATGGTTGCTGTCGGGAGGGTGGGTCGGGTGTTGCGCTGCAGCTCACGTCGGTGGCGCGCCTCCATCGTGCTGCCCCTCCTTCTCGTCCTCGTCTTTGTTGTGGTCCTGTGCGTGCCCGTCACCGCAGCGGCCTCCCTGTCCACCGAGGAGCTCGACCTCGTAACTCAGGTCAACGCGTACCGGGAGGCCAACAACCTCGCCCCACTTCTGGTGAGTGTCACCCTGAGCGACTCTGCCGCCAGGCACTCGAGCGACATGGGGCGCTATGGGTTCTTCGGCCATACCACGCAACAGTCGGACTACTTCCCCATAGGCTCGGCACCGTGGGACCGCATGAGGCTGTGCGGGTATCCCCAGGCAGCGATGGGGGAGAACATCGCGGCGGGAGCCGCTCTTTCCACCGGCTCCGCGGTGTTTGAACGTTGGCGGGCGTCCCCCACTCACGACGACATCATGTTGAGTCCGAGCTTCAAGGTTGTCGGTGTCTCGCGAGGTTATGTAGCCGGCTCGCCCTACGGCTACTACTGGACGGCCGACTTCGGCGGCTATGTGGACGCCACCGCGTACCCGCCCGGCGGCATGAGCACGACGTCCTCGACGAGCACCACGGTGGCAGCCCCGAGTACCACGACTACCATGCGATCACTCACCACCACCACGACTGCACGCCCTCCCGCAAGCACGACAACCACCACAGCGCAGTCCGCCGCCACGACGACGCTGCCGCCCGCGGTTTCACCGGCACCCGGGACTACTCCCACCACCATCTCTTGGGTCAGTCAACCGCCGGTGCCGACTGTCTCCCCCTTCTCCGATGTTCCTACCACTCATCTCTTCTACGGGTCTATCTGCACCCTGCACGCTGAGGGGGTGATGACCGGCTTTGGCGACGGGCTGTTTCGGCCGGACGACTTCGTGAGGCGGGCTCAGATGGCCAAGATACTGGTGCTTGCCCAAGGGAGCTCTCTGCGGGAGCTCGAGCCGCCCAGCCGGGCCACCTTTTCCGACGTACCTCCCGGCGGGGGAGACTACCCCTTCATTTTCGTGGAGCAGGCGGCGGAGTGGGGTATTGTCGAGGGTCGCCCAGACGGCAGTTTCGCTCCCTACGAGCACGTGACTCGGGCGCAACTCGCACTCATGGTGGTGCGTGCTGGTGGCTCCCATCTGGCCGCGCCGCCCACCGACTACCACCACGGTCTTCTCGACGTCCCTCCCTTTGCGGCGGAGGCGGTGCGTATCGCCACCTACAACGGCCTGCTCTCGGGCACGACCGTCCACGCTTTCGACCCCTACAGCTTCGCCACCCGGGGCCAAGTGGCCAAGGTGGTGTGGGCTCTCGTGGTGATTCTCGGCATGTCAGGTGCCTGGAATTGACTGGGTGGACGCGGCCCCGTAGCATCGGCCGTGACAAAGGGTCACGTGCGGTCTTGGTGGACGGACGGCGAACGGGGGCGTTTCCGGCGAGCGGGGCGAGGGGGCATGGGGCGTGAGTCATGGTTCGAGAGCAGGCCGACCCCACCCGACCGTGGGCGCGGCCACACGGCTGTCGGCCGATGATCTCTTCTACCTCAACGAGGGCACCCACCTGGAGTTGTACCGCCACTTGGGTGCACACCTGGGGGAGGTCGAGGGCGCGGCGGGTACGTACTTCGCCGTGTGGGCTCCCAATGCTCACAGCGTAGCGGTCGTCGGTGACTGGAACGGTTGGAATCCGGCGGCGCATCCACTCAAGGCCAGAAGCCTCTCTGGCGTCTGGGAGATGTTCGTGCCCGGCGTGGGCAAAGGCGCGCTCTACAAGTACCACATCGTCTCGCGCCGCCACGGCTACTCGGTCAACAAAGCCGATCCTTTCGGAGTGTTCCATGAGAGCCCTCCCGGTACCGCCTCCATCGTGTGGGATCTCGACTACGTGTGGGGTGACGGCCCCTGGATGGCGGAGCGGAGCGAGCGCAACGGCCCCGAGGCACCGATCTCCATCTACGAGCTCCACCTGGGGAGTTGGATGCGGCAGGAGGAGGAAGGGGGTCGCTCGCTGTCCTATGCCGAAGCGGCCCCACGAGTGGCGGAACACGTGCGGAAGCTGGGTTTCACGCACGTGGAGATCATGCCCATCATGGAGCACCCGTACGACGGTTCGTGGGGGTACCAGACCACCGGCTACTTCGCTCCCACCAGCCGCTACGGCACGCCGCAGGAGTTCATGGGCTTCATCGATACTCTCCACCGCGAGGGTATCGGGGTGATACTGGATTGGGTCCCTTCGCACTTCCCCTCCGACGAACACGGCCTCGCCTACTTCGACGGGACACATCTCTACGAGCACGCCGACCCCAAGAAAGGATTCCACCCCGACTGGAAGAGTCTCATCTTCAACTACGGCCGGAACGAGGTCAGGAGTTTTCTACTGTCGAGTGCCCTGTTCTGGCTCGACGTGTATCACGCGGACGGGCTGCGAGTGGACGCGGTTGCGTCCATGCTGTACTTGGACTACTCGCGCGAGCCGGGAGAATGGATACCCAACAAACACGGCGGTCGGGAGAATCTGGAGGCCATCTCTTTCCTGCAGCGCATGAACGAGGAGGCCTACGGCCGCCACCCCGACATCATGATGATCGCCGAGGAGTCCACCTCCTGGCCCATGGTCTCACGGCCGGTGTACCTGGGAGGGCTGGGCTTCGGCTTCAAGTGGGACATGGGGTGGATGCACGACACCCTCGACTACATGGCCTACGACCCTCTCTTCCGTAAGTATCATCACGAGAGGCTCACCTTCCGCTCGCTCTATCTCTCCACGGAGAACTTCGTTCTCCCGCTCTCCCACGATGAGGTGGTACATGAGAAATCCTCACTCATAGGGAAGATGCCGGGTGATGAGTGGCAGAAGTTCGCCAACCTGCGGCTTCTCTACGCCTACATGTGGATACAGCCGGGCAAGAAGCTGTTGTTCATGGGCGCGGAGATGGCCCAGTGGGAGGAATGGGACTACCGGGGGTGCCTCAGTTGGGATCTCCTCGCCTATCCCCGCCACCAAGGGGTGAGCCGCCTGCTCGCAGAACTGAATACCCTCTACCGACGGTATCCCGCTCTTCACCAGCTCGACCATTCACCCGCCGGCTTCGAGTGGATCGATGCGAACGACAGCGAGCAGAGCGTGATCACCGTCCTTCGGAAGGGTCATAGGGCCGAGGATACCGTCGTGGTGGTCCTCAACTTTACCCCGGTGCCCCGCTATGAGTACATGGTTGGAGTACCCCGACGGGGCCGCTGGGCCGAGATTCTGAACACCGATGAAAGACACTTCGGTGGTAGTGGCCACTGCAACACGGCCGGTCTTGAGGCCCGGGATCGTCCCCACCACGCCCGGCCGTTCTCTGTGAGCCTCACCGTGCCTCCACTGGGAGCGGTGTTCCTTCGCCCGGAGGGGGAGTCGGCGTAGGTAGGAGGCCACCGGCTCAGTTCGAGGCCACCGGCTCAGTTCGAGGCCACCGGCTGGATGGCGCAGTCGAGCTGTTTCATGGTGTGCGCGTTGCCCGCGAGCAGCACCGTGTCTCCTTCCTTCAAGGTTTCATTGGGTGGCGGAGACACAATCACCCGTCCATCGCGTTCTACCTGGACGACAGTCACTCCGAGAACGCGGCGAAGGTCCAAAGAGGCGATGGTGTGGCCCACCCAGGGGTGATCCCCGGTGAGAAGGAGGCTTCCTGCCGAGAAGTCGTGCTTCCCTGTGTCCGAGCTCTCACTGCCTGGTGCGGGCTGCTCGAGGACCCACACGGCCCTCTCCAGCTGGTCATGTGCCGCAAGGAGGAGGAGGTGGTCGCCGGGGAAGAGACGGAATTCGGGCGGAGGAGCGAAGGTCATTCGACCCTTCCTGCTGACGGCGAGAATGCTGGTGCCGGTCTGTTCCCTGAGGGACAGCTCGCCAATTGTGAGGCCGGCGGCACCGGAGGAGGGCGGCAGGCGGAATTCGCGCAGTTGAGCCGCTCTCACCAGCCCCTCCGGAACCAGATCCATGGCGCCGGTGAGGATATCTGCAGCCTCGGCCGCTGCATCGCTGAAGGGGCGCAGGATGGCGTCTGCTCCCGCCGCCATGAATGCCGCCGCCTCATCTTCGTGGTGGGCGGTGAGGGCTGTTCTCCCCGTGAACTGCTGCTCTTGGAGCAGGCGAAGAGGTGCCAGATTGGACTCGAAGCCCGGGGTGGTGTTGACGACCCATCGTGCGCCTGTCAAAGGCAGTCGCTGGAAGATGTCGGGGTCGAGGGCGTCGCCGTAGACGACGGGCACCTCGTGTTGGGACCAGGTGGTGACCACTTCAGGGTCGAAGTCGACCCCGAGCAGCGTGCGGCCGCGGTTGAGCAGGTGGTTGGCGATTTCCCCGCCGTATCGGCCTAGGCCGATGAGTATCACGTCGATGCCGGCCTCTAACGGCGCCTCCTTTCCCGCTTCCGCGTACGGTACCTTCCGCTGGAAGAGTTTGAGTGCCGGGGCAAGTCGTCTATGGAGCGGCTCGGAGTAAAGGATCATGTAGGTGGAGAGTGTGATGGTGACCAGACCCACGAGCGTGACGAGCCCTAGAGTCTCGCCACCTATATGCCCGAGACTGACACCCAGTGCCACCAAGATGAGGGAGAACTCACTGATCTGAGCGACCGTCAGCCCGGCTAGGAAACTGGTCCTGCTGCGGTACCCCATGAGCCCCATGATGATCAAGACAATGAGGGGGTTCCCCACCAGAACGAACACCGAGAACACCAAGGCTTGAGGAACCTGAGCTCCGATGAGAGACAGGTCCAGCCTCACACCCAAGTCGAGGAAGAAGAACAGCAGAAGAAAGTCGCGGACGACGGTGAGTCGCGAAGCGATGGCATCGCGGTACTCGGTGGTCGCGAGAGATACTCCACCCAGGAAGGCGCCCACCTCCCGGCTGAAGCCCAGCAGGTCGGCGGCCGCGGCCATGGCGACCGCCCAGGCAATGGCAAAGATCGCCAGCAACTCCTGCGAGCGCGCGATGCGGCCGAGTAGCCAGGGGAGAACGAACCGGGTCACCAGTGCCAGCCCAACGAGGAGCGCCGCGGCCTTCCCCGCTACTTCGAGCACCGTGAAGAGGGCGGAGCGGTCCTCGCCCGCCCCGGGCGCGAAGGCCGAGAGGGTGATCATAGCGATCACCACCACGATGTCCTGGACGATGAGAAAACCTACCGCGATGCGGCCGTGAAGAGAGTCGATCTCGCGCTTGTCGGTGAGCAGCTTGACGATGATGACGGTGCTCGAGAAGGTGAGCGCAACCGCCACATACACCGCTGTGACGGGAGAGAGGCCGAAGGCGAGTGCGATCAAGAATCCGAATACCGAGGTGAAGATCACCTGGCCCATACCTGTGGCCAAGGCTATTCGGCCCATGGTCTTGATGGTGTGGAGGTCGAGCTTGAGCCCCACCACGAAGAGCAGTAGGGCGATGCCCATGCCGGCGAGCAGCTCGACCTCCTCGTGGCTCTCCAGGACACCGAGAACCGAGGGTCCGATGAGAATACCAGCGGCAAGGAAGGCGATGATCACCGGCTGCCTGAGGGCCAGTCCGAATGCGGCCAGCACCGCGGCCACCAGGAGGATGAAGGCGATCTCGTTGAAGACGTCTTCGAATTGCACCAACGGTCTCCTGCTTCGCTCGTGCGTCGTCGGAGGTCGGAGGGTACCTCGGGGAAGATGGTGAAGAGAAGCATAGCGCACGCGACAGGCTTGCGCGGGGTTCAGACTCTCCTCTATTGTGCGTGGGCATGGAGTACGGCCAATACACGGTGCGTGTCAGTCAGAGGGCCCGCAAGGTCCACTTCGTCGTGTCGCGAAGGCATGGGCTCGAGGTGGTGGTGCCGGCGGGATTCGACCGCGGGCGCATTCCTGAACTGCTGGCGGACAAGAGGGACTGGCTCGCGCGTACGGCCGCCCGGCTGGGGGAGGAGGCTGCCCGTGTTCCCCGGGACGAAGCGGGCGATCTCCCGCAGGTGGTGCGATTGCGGGCCGTCGCTGAGGAGTGGCGCGTGGCGTACCGGGCCGGCTCAGAACCGGCTGGCCGGGGCCGGCCGAGGGTGAGAGAGTACCCTTCCGTGGAGCACGCCGGGCCCATTGAGTACGCCGGGCCCATTGGACAGGCCGGACCCATTGAAGGGCGCGACGGAAATGGGCCGGGAAGTCTCGAAGCGATGAAGCCGGCGGGCTTCATCGCGGTCCCGGCGGAATCAGGGCGGGAAGCGCCGGTCCGCACCGCCCTTTCCCGCTGGCTGGAGAGCAGGGCTCGTCTGCACCTCCCCGGCATGGTGGCCTCCACGGCGCGGGAACTCGGCTTGGACTACGCTGGTGTGAGCATAAGGGCGCAGAAGACCCGCTGGGGAAGCTGTTCGCGTGCGGGGGCGATAAGTCTCAACTGCACCCTTCTCTTCCTCCCGGCTCACCTGGTGGACTACGTGCTCGTGCATGAACTCTGCCACAGGAGAGAGCTGAACCACTCAGATCGATTCTGGGCGATGGTGGGGGGGTTTCGACCGGACTGGAAGCTGAGGCGACGGGAGCTGAGGAAGGCGTCTGCGTACGTACCGCCGTGGGTGGAGCTGTGGATGGAGGAGCGCCGCCGGCAGGGCTGATGTCGAAGCGCACCAGGCGTAGGTACCGGACACGTGACGTGGGGGCCGCCGAACTGGCGTCCGGCGGCCCCCACGCTGTGCTTGCCAGAATGCGGGCGAACGGCTACTCCTACCCGCGCCGCCTTCTACCCCGACGCCTCATCGGCTCCTACGCGTAGCGCGCCACCACTTCCTGGATGTGCGGAATTGCCCCGTCCACTGTTTCCGGAGCAACGCAGTAGGCCAGACGAATGTGACCGGGGCCGAAGAAACCGCTTCCCGGCACGACCAACACCAACTCCTCGGCCATTTCCTTGGCGAAGGCCACGTCGTCGTCGATGGGACAACGTGGGAAGAGGTAGAAGGCGCCTGCGGGTTCCGGCACCTCGAGCCCCGCCTCCCGCAGCGCAGCGAGAAGCACGTCGCGGTTGCGTTTGTAGAGAGAGAGATCCACGGAGACACCCTGCAGGCGCTCGACTGCTCGCTGCATGAGTGCGGGAGCGTTGACGAAACCGAGTATGCGGACGGCGAGCACGCAGGCTCCCATCACCTGTTCGATCCCTTTGATGGCCGGGTTTGCGGCAATATAGCCTATGCGCTCACCGGCAAGAGAGAGATTCTTCGAGTAGCTTGTCACCACCAACGAGTCGTCGTAGGTGGAGAGGACCGGGGGTACGACGGTATCGTCGTACACGATGTCGCGGTAGGGTTCGTCGGAGACCAGGAAGATGCGGGTACCGAGTTCCTCCTCTTTCCGGGCGAGCATGGCGCCCAGGGCCTCGAGCGTCTCGCTCGGATAGATGACTCCGGTGGGGTTGTTGGGCGAGTTCACCAATACCACCCGGGTCTTCGGGTTGATAGCCGCTTCGAGGGAAGACAGGTCGAGGTTGAAGTCGGCGGCGGCGGGAACCATCTTGACCGTGCCGCCGTGGTTGTCGGTGTAGAAGCCGTATTCGACGAAGCAGGGATTGCTCACCAAGACCTCGTCGCCGGGATTGAGTAGGGCGCGTAACACCACATTGAGAGCTCCACCTGCACCCACCGTCATGACGATGTGCTCTGCCCCGACCTCCACCGCCTGTTGCTTCGACACCGTCGCTGCGATCGCGGCTCGGGTAGAGGGGTAGCCCGGGTTGGGCATGTAGCCGTGGGCTCCGGGAGTCTCCTCCGTGAGGAGGTTGGAGAGGCACAGCTTGAATTCCTTGGGCGGTTCGAGATTCGGATTACCGATGGAGAAGTCGAAGACGTTCTCGGCGCCGTGTTCGGCCTTCAGGCGGGTGCCTTCCTCGAACATCTTGCGAATCCAGGAGGAACGGGCCATATATCCGGCCATCTGCTCGGAAATCGGGAGCGGTGCGGTCATATCCATGAACCCCTTTGGTCGATTCTAATCGAAGCCGCGCGTGTGCAGAATCGGGGAGGCCTCCTCGGCCCGGCTGGCATCACGGGAACACCCCCCGCGACACCGCCGCCTGCGCCACCCGCTCCACCGCTAGGATGTAGGCGGCGGTGCGTAGGTCCACCTTGTGATCTTGCGCGATGGCGGCCACAGCGTGGAATGCCTGGGTGATGATCTGGTCCAGGCGGGCGTTGATGTCTTCCTCGTTCCAGAAGAGTTTCTGGGTGTTCTGCACCCACTCGAAGTAGCTGACGGTGACTCCCCCGGCGTTGGCCAAGATATCGGGCACCACGAGCACCCCTTGGTCGGCCAGAATGGCGTCGGCGTCGAAGGAGGTGGGGCCGTTGGCGCCCTCCACGATGATGCGGGCCTTGATGCGATCGGCGTTCTCCAGGGTGATCTGGCCCTCGATGGCGGCCGGCACCAGGATGTCGACGGGAAGCTCCAAGAGCTCGGCGTTGGTGACGGTGTCGCCCTGGGGGGCGGTGGAGACGGTGCCGTGTTCGGTCAAGTGAGTGCGGGCGGCGGGGATATCTAAGCCTGCTTCAGAGTAGATGCCTCCATCCACGTCGGAGACGGCCACCACTTTCACCCCCATCTCGGAGAGGATGCGGGCGGTGTGGTAGCCTACATTGCCGAAGCCCTGCACGGCCACGCTCACCTGTTCCAAATCCAAGCCGCGGGCAATGGCGGCTTCGCGGAGAGCATAGACCGCGCCTTGAGCGGTGGCCGCTTCCCGGCCCAGAGAGCCTCCCACGCCCACCGGTTTGCCGGTCACCACCCCCAAGACCGTGTAGCCGGCCAGGATGGAGTAGGTGTCCATGATCCAGCTCATGGTCTGGGCGTTGGTGTTGATGTCGGGGGCGGGGATGTCGGAGTCGGGGCCGATAAAGGGGGTGATCTCCCAGGTGAAGCGGCGGGTGATGCGCTCAAGCTCTCCCAGGGAGAGCTCCCGGGGGTCGCACTGCACACCCCCCTTGGCCCCCCCGAAGGGGATGTCCACCACCGCGCACTTCCAGGTCATCAGGGCAGCTAAGGCTTTCACCTCGTCAAGGTCTACCGAGGGGTGGAAGCGGATGCCACCCTTGGCCGGGCCTCTATGGGTGGAGTGCTGCACCCGGTAGCCGGAGAACACCCGGACGGTGCCGTCGTCCATGCGCACGGGGAAGTCCACGCTCAAGGAACGGCCGCCCCGCCACAGTACGTCGGCCAAGCCGGGGTCCAGATCCAGATGGGAGACGGCCTTGTGGTACTGCATGTAGGCGACGTCTAGGAGCTTGAAGCCTTCCGGTTGGCAGCTTATGGCGAAGCCGCTGTCTTGGTCCATTGCGTGCTCCTCAATTATGTTCTGTGTGCTACTGATGGTGCAGCGGCCGTCTCCGATGAGACGGCCGCACTGTTCCTACTGCTCCCAGTCCTTGGTCTGGGCCCGGCCCACGGCGAAGGCCCGCAAGTTGAGGTCAAGGATCTTGGCCGGTAGTTCCCGGTGTAGCACCGTGTCCCACACGCCTTCCTCGATGGGAAGGAGCGTGGAGAGGGCCCCGAGTAAGACCACGTTGGCGGAACGGGCCGAGCCCGCCTCCTCGGCCAAGGCGGTCGCGTCGATGGCCAGCGAACGCGGGGCGCAGGAGGCGATACGCTCCTCCACATCGTCGGGGTAGGTGAGTGCTCCGCTCGTCACCGTGCTGGGGTTGACGCGGGCGGTGTTGTAGAGGTGCAGACCGTCGGCTTTTAAGAAGTGGCAGTTGCGTACCGCCTCCAGCGGTTCGAAGGAGAGCATGACATCCACCATGCCCTCAGAGAGCACGGGCGAAAAGACCTCTTCCCCTATGCGCAGGTGACTGGTGACACTACCGCCGCGCTGGGCCATGCCGTGCACTTCGCTCTGCTTGATGTCGTAGCCCGCCTCCACGGCGGCCTGCGAAAGCAGGAAGCTGGCCAGGATGACGCCTTGGCCTCCCACCCCGGCCATGAGGATGTTGGTGCTGTCGCTCTTCACTAGTTCTCACCTCCGGGAAGGATGGCCTCGAAGCGGCACATCTGGGCGCAGATGGAGCAGCCGGTGCAGAAGGCGGGATCGATGACGACCACATCTTTGTCTTTACCCTCGGGCGGTGCGGTCAAAGACAGAGCCGTGCAGCCCACCCGCAGGCAGCGCTTGCAGCCGGTACAGGCCTCGGCGTCCACCATATAGGGCACGCCCTTGATCTTGTACTCGAGCACGCAGGGGGCTTCGGCGATGATCACCGAGGCCTCCGGGGCGGCGATCTCCTCCTTCAATGCCTCCTCTACTTCCTTCAGGTTGTAGGGATCCACTTTGCGTACCCGGGGAACCTTGAGTGCCTTCACCACCTCGGCGATATCGATGTGGGGAGCCTCCTGGCCGCAGAGCACGCAGCCCTGTCCTGGAGTGACCTGCCCGCCGGTCATAGCCGTGGTGCGATTGTCCAGGACCACGAGCACGGAGGTACCGTTGTTCCACACAGTGTTCAAGACTTCGGGTATACAGGAGTGGAAGAAGGTGGAGTCGCCCACCACCCCCACCACCGGGGCCTGGGCCTTATCCGGCATCCTCTCGGCAAGGCCTTTGTCCATGCCGTGGGCCATGCTCACGCCCGCGCCCATGCAGATCACCGAATGGAGTGCCGAGAAGGGGGGGAGAGCCCCTAGGGTGTAGCAGCCGATATCCCCGGTCACGTAGGCTTTCAGGCGGTTGAGGGCCACGAACACCCCGCGGTGCCCGCAGCCGGGGCAGAGCGTGGGCGGCCGGGGAGGTACGCCTTGAGCCGGCGCCGGGGCTTCTGTCAACAGCATGTCGTTGACGGGGAGATTCGCCCGTGCAAGACCGGCGGCCACGATGCGGGGGTTGAGCTCGTTCTCCAAGGGGATGAGGTCCTTGCCGCCGGCAACCTCTATGCCCATGAGGCGGATCTGCTCCTCCAAGAAGGGGTCGAGCTCCTCCACCACGTAGAGCTTCTTCACCTGGGAAGCGAAGGAGGCGATGAGGTTGCGGGGCAGAGGGTAGGGCATGCCGATCTTCAAGGTGGAGGCCTCCGGCATGGCCTCGCGCACATACTGATAGGTGACACCGCAGGTGATGATGCCCACCTCAGGGTCGCGCATCTCCAAGCGGTTGCCCGTCCAGGTCTCGGCCCACTCCCCGATCTTGCGGATGCGCTCCTCCACCTCGGCGTGGCGGGTGCGGGTGAAGGCGGGGAGGATGCAGTAGGAGAGATCGCGGTTCACGGCGAAGGGCTCGGCCGATTCCACCCGATCTTCCAGTTCCACCAAGCTCTTCGAGTGGGAGATACGGGTTTCGGTGCGGTAGAGCACGGGGGTGCCGAAGGCTTCGGAGAGAGCCATGGCTTCAGCCACGAAGTCTTTGGCCTCTTGGCTGTCTGCGGGCTCCATGACCGGCAGGCGGGCGAAACGGGCGTAGTTTCTGTTGTCCTGCTCGGTCTGGGAGCTGTGCCGGGATGGATCGTCGGCTGTCAGTACCACCAAGCCGCCCTTGACGCCCGAATACACGGCGTTGAACAGAGGATCGGCGGCCACGTTCAGGCCCACCAACTTCATGGTGCAGAAGGCCCGGGCGCCCACCACGGTGGCCCCCAAGGCCACCTCCAGGGCCACCTTCTCATTCACCGACCACTCGCAGTAGAGGCCGTCATAGGTGGCCAGGTTCTCCAGGATCTCGGTGGAAGGAGTCCCAGGGTAACCCGAGGCCACATTCACCCCCGCCTCCCAGATACCCCGGGCAATGGCTTCGTTTCCGGATAGGAGCTTCTTCAAGATGCAGTCCTCCCCATGGGTTGGGTGTGACAACTACCGCTGTGCCGCTGCGCCTTGGGACGGCCTGAAGGGCACAAAGTCGGAGCCAAAGCGACGCATCCTCACCGATTCGGCGAAAAGCTCGATGACTCCGACCAGGTCGAACACCGGAAGACCATAAGTCTTCAGTAGATCACGTCGAGCAACACTCAGATTCGTGCACTCGAGCACCAACGCCTGCACGGTGGGTTCCTCCCGGAGCAGGCGGCCGGCTGCTTCTACCACCTCCTCTGATATCGCGGTCGCGTTGAGTATCTCGCCCCCCTCGAGCACAGAACTCCTGAACTCCTTATAATCTTCCATGCCCATTATCGCAACTTTCGACGTGTCAATGGAGCACGCTTTGAGGTGGGCCGGACGCAGAAACGCGGCATGCCCGGTAATGATGCCGACCTTGTGCGAGGGCTTGAGCGTGGCCAAGATCAGCGGGACGCAGATGAGACTCGAGCTGATGAAGGGCACTCGGAGAATCGATGCGATCTCCGCCTGATAGAGAGAGAAGAGGCCGCAGTCCGTCGCGACGAAACTCACTCCCAGAGCCTCGAGGCGTGTGGCGGCGTCTGTGACCGGGGTGAGAAGAGAGGGCTCATAGTCGAGAAGGTGGTCTACCTTGAAGCCACGTGCGACCTCGTACCGTACGGGGAAGGGGAAGGTGGCGGCATGGCCGGGGTCTCCGGGCACACGCGGGGTGGTGGAGTCGAGCATGATGATGCCCGCCACCGAACCGTAGAAGGGAAGTCCGGCGTGAGCGGTATTCTGCTCTGGGTCGAGATCACTCATGGGGCGGCTCCGGGTGGAAGTGGGTGATGACGATATGACCGGGTTGGGGCGCAATCAAACCTCTCCGCCACCCCGGTCGCCCGGCATATGGTGTTCTTGCAGGCGTTTCTCCTGCGGCGGCGCGTCCCCGGGGAGTAATCAACAATACCTGAAGAAGAAGAGCTTTCGCGGTAACATGATTGGACCGCATACTAACAACGGTAGTACTGCCGGTCAATGAGGCGGTGATGCCGGTCAAGGGGAGGGACGTCCTGATGCGCATCGTGGACCTTCGTAGCGATACCAAGACCAAGCCGACGCCTGAGATGCGGCGGGCCATGTTCGAGGCGGAGGTGGGCGACGACGTGTCGCGGGAAGACCCCACCGTCAACGAACTCGAAGAGACGGCTGCTCGCATGCTGGGCAAGGAGGCCGGTCTCTTCCTGGCGAGCGGCACCATGGGGAATCTGGCCTGCCTGCTCACGCACTGCCGCCGGGGCCACGAGATCATCGTGGGCGAGATGTCCCATATCTACTGGGCGGAAGTGGCAAGTGCGGCGGCATTCGGAGGCATCGCCTATCACGCCGTGCCCAACGAAGGCGATGGCACCCTCGATCCGGCAACGGTGCGAGAAGCCATACGGCCCGACAACATCCACTTTCCCGAGACCGGGCTCATCTGCCTGGAAAACACCCAGAACCGCCAAGGCGGAGTCGTTCTGCCCCTGTCGTATCTGGCCAAGATGCGTTCGCTGGCTGACGAGGCGGGCCTGCCCCTCCATCTGGACGGGGCGCGCATCTTCAACGCTGCGACGTATCTGGGCATCCCCGCTTCGGAGATCGCCCGCTACTTCGACTCGGTGCAGTTCTGCGTGTCGAAGGGCTTGGGAGCGCCGGTGGGGTCGTTGGTGGTGGGGACCGAGGACTTTGTCGACCGGGCGAGGAAGACGAGGAAGATGCTTGGTGGCGGCATGCGCCAGGCAGGAGTCATCGCCGCTGCGGGCCTGACCGCCCTTACCGAAATGGTCGATCGTCTCGCCGATGACCACTTGAACGCCCGTGTGTTGGCCGAGGGCCTGGCCGAGATGCCGGGGCTCGAGGTCGATCTGGGCCGGGTCCAGACCAATATCGTCAACGTGGTGGTCACCCACGACGAGTGGACGGCGCCTGCGTTCGAAGAGGCCATGGGTGAACGGGGAGTGCTGTTCCACGCCCTGGGGCCCACCATGGTGCGGATGGTCACTCATGCCGATGTTGACCGCAGTGATATCGTATATGCACTAGAATGCCTCGGGGGTCTGCTGAGGTAGAGCCGGAGGCCGGAAGGAGGGGTCTTTCCAAGTGGCAGGCAGCGACAATGGCATCTTCTCGTCGGTAAGACCGCGGCGGCTCTCAGACAGCGCCGTCGATCAGATACTCAAGCTGGTACACGACGGCCAACTGCCGCCCGGGTCCAAGTTCCCCCCCGAGCGCGAACTCATAGTCAGCCTTTCGGTGAGCCGCACCTCTCTTCGCGAGGCCATACGTATCCTTGAGACGATGGGCGTGTTGCGGGTGGTGCCGGGCCGCGGCACCTGGGTGCGTGAAGACTACACCCAACCCCGCTTGGGCACGAGTGTCGAGTGGCTGCCCCAGCACGTCGAAGATGTGCTACAACTCGTCGAGATGAAGGACCTGCTTGAGACCAAGGCGGCCGGGCTCGCGGCCGAACGGGCCACGCCTGATCAGCTCATCGAATTGAGTGTGCAGCTGCAGCGGTACCGGGACGCAGTGACCGAGGGCGACGCAGAAACGCTCATGGACGCCGACATGAAGTTCCACCAGACCATCGCGGCTGCCTCAGGCAATCGTTTCCTGGCTGATGCCATCGCGAATCTGGATCCGTTCGTATTGCGTACCCGCAGGGCGATCCTCTCCATACCTGGGCGGCCCGAGAGGGTCGTGGGTGAGCACCAAGCAGTGTTGGAGGCGATCCTTGCCCGTAATCCCCAGGCTGCGGCGAAGGCCATGCAGGTACACGACAGGCGGGCTGCCCAGGGAGTGAAGTCGGCCATCGAGGCCGGACGGATAATCTCCCGGGGGACTCCGGCGGATCGCACGGAAGACGCGTAAGAGCGACTTGGTCTGGGGCCGCCTGCGGGCGGCCCCAGACGGTACGACTACCCTGCTACCCGTGCTTCTTCGCCAAGGCCTGCTGCAGCCTGGCGAGTGCGGGTTCAATCTCCTCCCAGGGGGCGGCAAAGCCCAGCCTCAGACACCCCTCTCCCTGCGAGCCAAAGAAGCCCCCCGGCACCACGGCGACGCCTTCACGCCACAGGTACTCGGTCATGCCGGCCGAGGAGGGGTCGAGGGCGGAGGTGTCCAGGAAAACGTAGAAGCCGCCCTGGGGCTCGGGGCAAGAGACACCGGGAACGGCTTTCAGCGATGCGATCATCTTCTGCATGTTGTCTCTGCACAGAGCCCGGGACCAGTCGAGATAGCCGTCGCTTGCGGCCAGGAACTCCGACATGGCCCACTGGCCGATTGAAAGACTACAGAGGGAGATGCTCTCCTTGTAGGCTCCCATCTGGTGAATGAGCCACGGATGGGCGATCACATGCCCGAGCCGCCAGCCGGTGACGGCGAAGGTCTTCGAGAAGCTGTTGACCACGATAAGGTTCTCTAGTTCACCGTGCGACAGCGCCGACGAGTGACTGCCGTCGTAGACGAAGTTGTGGTAAACGTCATCGGAGAGGATGAAGACTCCCTTCTCGCGAGCGACGGCAGTGAGTCGGGGCCAGTCTTCCGCGCTGAGGACGGCGCCGGTGGGATTGGAGGGGGAGTTGACGCACACGAGCTTGGTGCGGTCAGTCATCCGTTCCAGGATGGCGTCGACGTCATATGTCCACGTACCGGCTCGAGCGAGGGGGTAGTAGATGAGTCGGGCCCCGCGCCGTTCGGCGACCGTGCGCATCATGCCCCAACCGGGGTCCGGAAGGAGCACCTCATCGCCTTCTTCCACCACGATGCGGAAGGCGAGATGGATGGCTTCCATACCCCCCACGGTCATCAGTACGCTTGTCTCGGGGTCAACGTCCACGTCCCACCGGCGCTTGGCGAAGTCGGCGACAGCCTCGCGCATGGCGGGTATGCCGTTGGTGGACGTGTAGAGGTTCTTGCCTTCCTCAAGAGCTCTGGCGGCCGCCTCGATGAGCTCCTGGGGTGCGCCGAAGGTGGCCTCGCCCATAGCGAGGCTCAAGACATCCGCTCGCTCCTCCATGAGCCGTTTGAGGGCCCGGATGGGGGAGCCCTGGCTCTCCTTCACAACTGAGTGAACACGTTCCAGAGCTTTGCCGGACCTGCTGTTACCCCTGCTCATGCGGCGCACTCCCGGTTGTCGACCACGTTGTTCTTCAAGCTGCCTATCTTCTCTATCTCCACCTCGATGGTGTCGCCGGGACGCAGGAAGACCCCACCACCGCTTTCCAGGTTGTCTATGAGGGCGGCAAGAGAGTGCTCCCCTTTGAGTCCCTTGGCCCAGCCGGTACCCGATCCCGTACCGAGCGCAAGCACGTCACCGGGCTGGAGTGTCGAGCAGGAGGAGGCGAAGGCGAGGCAGCGCTCCACCCCCCACAGCATGTTGGCGGTGGTGGTGTCCTGCATCACCCGGCCGTTCACGAGGCAGCGGATGCGCAGGTGGCCGGGTTCGGGGACGAGATCGCGGGGCACCAAGTAGGGGCCCAGGGGGGCGAAGCTATCACGGGACTTGCCACCGAAGAAGTCCAGCCCTCCGTCCGGCTTCATCATCTTACGGCGGTCGGTCACGTCATTGTGACAGGTGAAACCGGCGACATACTCCATGGCCTCCTCGGGGGCCACGTTCCGGGCGGTCTTTCCTATGATGACGGCCAATTCCGCTTCCCAGTCGACGTACGGGGATGACACGCAGATGGGTTGGCAGGGTCCGATGATGCAGTTCCGGTCGCCCTTCAAGAAGAAGTTGGGGGCGAAGGTGTCTTCATTGATGATGAGGCCCATCTCAGCGGCGTGGTCGCGGTAGTTCAGGCCCACATTCACCATCTTGCCCGGTGAGGGCACGGGGGAGAGCAAGAGGGCATCGTGGAGAGGCACGGGGGAGAGGTAACTCTTGTCCTCCTCGCAGAGGACCCGGGCGAGCGCGGCGAGCAAGGGGGATGCCGATTCCCAGCGGTCGAGGAGGGTCTGCACCTGTGCCACCCTGAGGTCGAGAAAGGAAGGCTCATTCTCCTCTGCCGCCACCCGGGAACTTGTGGTGGGAAGATCGTAGACACGGTCTTGAACGACAATCGCGGCTACAGGGTAACCTGAGCTCAAGGTCGTGGCGACGGCGAAACGGTGCGGCGGAACGGCCGTTGGTGCTGCGGCCATGGCGACCCTCCTCCTTGATGGCAAGGACTTCGGCAGGGTCTGCGGCAACCGGAATTCCGCGGCACCCGGCACTCGTGGTCCTGCTTGTGGTCTAATCTGTAGTCCACAATGCTATACTACAGCATACAGACGCGCAATCCATGCGGTGGAGGCAGGCATGTGCAGGGGTTGAGCGCCTGTGGTGCAGCAGGGGATCGGCGGGGGCTTGAGCATCAGCTCAGAGGTCGCCTGCTCGGAGGTCGTCTGTTCCAACATATTGTCATACGTTACATCTGGTTGACAGAGAATGGCCCCTCCACTAAGCTTAGGGAGGCTCCGAGGAGGATCAGTCCGTGTGGGGTGGTGTCGCCGCAGCGGTGGTGAGGTGTAGACCGCTCTTGGGCCCGCGTCCCCACCGCGAATGAGGGGAGAGTCAGGTTCATGACCGGCGACATGGTAGTGACCGGTGGCCTGAGAGAACTCAGGCAGGCCGTGCTCGGGACCGAGGTCTGCTCCGCCTGTGGAGCCTGCGTAGGTCTTTGCCCGTACATCAAGTGTGTGGAAGACCGGGTGGCGGCCGTGGCCGAATGCCGCAAGAGTGAGGGCCGCTGCTTTCTTTTCTGTCCTCGAGCCCACGGCCCCGAACTCACGGAATTCGTTGGGCAGCCGGGCAAGCTCACGCATGGTCTTGGCTCCTACCGCCGCCTCCTGGAGGGTCGCTCTCTCTCCCCGTCTCTGCAGCGATACGCCCAGCATGGAGGGGTGGTGTCGGCGCTCTTGGTCCACGCGCTCCGCGAAGGATTGATCGAGGCGGCCGTGCTTACCCGCCGGGCGCAAGGGCGTCCGGAACCCTTCCTTGCCCGCAGCGAGGAAGAGGTGCTCTCGGCGGCAGGCTCCACCTTCGCGGCCGCCCCCACCGTCGCCGAAGTCAACCGGGTGATGGTGGACGAGGGTCTGGCGGGGGTGCCACTTGGTGTAGTGGCCCTTCCCTGCCAGGCGGCTGCCCTGGCCCGCATGCGCCGAGCCGGCGAGCTTCGTGACACTCTCACGGCCGCCTCCGGATCGAGCGCCGAGAAGCCGGGCTCTGAGGAAGCCGTGCCCCACGTCCCCGATTGGCTGGACCGCCCCTTCCCCTCGATCGCTCTCGTCATCGGCCTCTTCTGCACCTGGGCTCTGAGCCAGGCCGGCTGGCGCCGGCTGCTGCGGGAAGCGGGTGTCGGCACCGAGAGAGGCAGCGACACGGGCGCGGGCAGCGGTGACGTGCCCGGCGCATCCACTCTGGTGCGGGCGGAGATCCCCCCGCCACCGGCTAATGTGCTGGAGTTCACCCTGGCCGACGGCGTGGTGAGGACGGTACCGCTCGACGAGGTACGCCCCCACATTCGTCCCGGCTGCCTGCTCTGCGCCGACATGACCTCGGAAGCCGCCGATGTATCGGTGGGTCTGGTGGAAGGGAGGGAGGGCTGGAACACCATAATCTCCCGCACGGAGGTGGGCGACTCCCTGGTGAGGGGGGCCGAAGAGGCGGCTCTCATCCGCATCGAACCTCTCCAGGGAGAGCGGGCGGAGCATTTGTCCGGCGCTTCCCAGGGGAAGAAGGCGCGGGCCCGCGACAGGGCGCGCGAACGGGGCCTCGAACTCCCATACCTGAGCGAAGATGCGGGCCGGCCCGCGGCGGAAGAGAGGAGGGAGCATGGGTGAGCGTATCCTGCTCATGGGCAACGAAGCCATCGCCCGCGGGGCGCTTGAGGCGGGGGTCTCCTTCTGTGCCGGCTATCCCGGCAACCCTTCCTCGGAGATCATAGACACCCTGCTCAAACACAAGACCCTATGGCCCGACACCGCCTGGCCCACGCACGTAGAGTGGTCGGTCAATGAGATCGTGGCCATGGAAGCCGCCGCCGCCGCTGCCTTCACCGGCCTTCGTGCGTTGGTGGCCATGAAGCAGAACGGCATCAACGTATGCGCCGATTTCCTCACCACCGTGAACCTGACCGGTCTGGCCGGAGGAGCGCTGGTGGTGGTGGTGTGTGATGATCCCGGCCCCCTCACCAGCTCCAATGAGGAGGACTCCCGCTACTACGCCCGGTTGGCCATGTTGCCCCTGCTCGAGCCCTCCACCGCGCAGGAGGCCAAGGACGCCACGGCCTACGCCCTCGATCTGTCCGAGAGCAGCGGGCTCCCCGTGATCGTTCGGTCGGTCTCTCGCCTTTCTCACGGCCGCGGCCCGGTGAGCCTCGGCGTTCCCTCGCCTCCATCGCGTACCCCTCGCTTCGACCCGGCCACCCGACTCCTGGGTCTGCCTCATGTGGTCACTCGCAACCATGAGCGGCTTCTCGGCCTGCAGGAGGAGCTTCGCCTGGAGATGGAAGCCTCACCGCTGAACGCTTTCGTGGCGAATGCCGCGGAGGTGGCCGGCGGAGTGGGTGTAGCCACTACGGCGGATGCAGTCCTCGCAGAGAAGAGCACCCGCCTCGTCGTGGTGGCGGCCGGCTTGGGGGCGCTCTACGCCGATGAAGCCGTCAAAGAGATAGGCAGGCTGCACCCCGAGGCCACCACCGGCTTGGGCGTGCTCAAACTGAGCGCCGTGTGGCCCTTCCCCCGCAATCTGGTGGCCGGCCACCTCGCCGGGGCTGAAGCGGTACTCGTGGTGGAGCAGGTGGAGCCCTTCGTGGAAGAACAGGTGCTCATGCTCCTTGGCGACGCGGAGGCGGGCCTTCCGCCTCTCAAGGTGTACGGCAAGGCGAGCGGGCACATGCCCGCCGCCGGTGAGATCGACTCCCACGATGTACTGGTGGCTCTGCGACGCATCTTGGCGCTCTCCGAAGGGAATGTATCCGCCAAGGGTTCGTTCCTCTCTGCGGAAAGCGGCTCAGGTGCCGTCGATACCCACGCCGAGGCCGACGCCTTGCGCCGCACCCAGGTACTCGAGGGGCTCCCACCGCGGGATATCAGCTTCTGCTTCGGCTGCCCCCACCGGGCCTCGTTCTACGCCATCAAAGCGGCAATGGCCCTGGACGGCCGTGAGGGTGTCGTCACCGGAGACATCGGCTGCTACGGCTTGGCCGCCGGGCCCACCGGCTTCTCTCAGCTCGCCACTCTGCACTGCATGGGGGCGGGGTTGGGCGAGGCCTCCGGCCTGGGAGTGTTGGGTCAGCTGGGCTTCACGCAGCCGGTGGTTGCCGTGGCCGGTGACTCCACCTTCTTCCACGCCTGTCTCCCCGCCCTCGTCAACGCCCGTTGGCAGAAGGCGGATGTGGTGTTCGTCATCCTGGACAACTCCACCACGGCGATGACCGGCTTCCAGCCTCATCCCGGCACCCCCTGCAGTCCGCTCGACCCCGAGAAGACTGTTGTCCTCCCCGAAGAGGTGTGCCGGGGAATGGGCGTGGAGACGGTGGTGGTGGATCCGGTGGCCGACCCCCGTGAGACCGTCCGGCTTCTCTACGAGAGCCTCCAAGCGGGTGGTGTGCACGTGGTCATCATGCGCCGGGCCTGCGCCCAATACGAGAAGAAGGCGGGCTCAGCCGGACGTCGGAAGGCCATGGTTGTGGTGGAGAAGTGCCGGGGTGAGGAGTGCGGGTGCGACCGCTTCTGTAGCCGTATCATCGCCTGTCCGGGCAATCGCTTCGACCAGGAGACCGGCCGCGCCTACGTGGACCCCGACTACTGCAACGGCTGCGGCCTCTGTGTGGAGCTGTGTCCCTCCGGAGCACTCGTGTTGGCCGACCCCCACACGCTGAAGGAGGGACGATGAGTGAGGAGAGGGTGTCAACAAGAAATGGCGAGGAGGTCCCCGTCAACTTGGTCTTCACCGGGGTGGGGGGCCAGGGCAACGTGATTGCTGCCAAGCTGGCCGGCAGCGCCCTGCTCGCGGCCGGCTTCGAGGTGGCGGTGGGGGATGTCTTCGGCCTCTCCCAGCGGGGTGGCTCAGTGGCGAGTCACGTGCGCTTTCACCGTGGAGCTCCTCTTCCGCCCCTCATTCCTCCGGGCAGGGCCGACTTCGTGGTGGGTTTCGAACCCCTGGAGGCGCTTCGGGTGCTCTGCCAGTTGGGTGGCCCCCACACCGGGGTGCTCACATCCACCGGAGATGTTCCTCCCACCGGGGTGCTCATGGGCACCTCCACCTACCCCGAGGTCCAACAGCTCCTCGACGAGATGGCGCGGCTGGCCACGTTCGTCGTGCCCTTCGACGGTCTGGATCTGGCCCGACGGGCGGGTAACGTGCAGGCGCTCAACATGGTGATGGTGGGGGCGGCGACCGGTCTTGGCCTCCTACCCCTGACTGTCGAGGATCTCGTGCGCGAAGCCGAGGCGACCTTTGCTCCCAAACTTCGCTCTGTCAATCAGTCCGCCCTCGAACTCGGCTTCGAGTTGGGGGTGTCGGAGAGAGCGGGCCTCGAGCGTGGCGACAAAGAAAGGAAGGTTTAGGTGTACAGAGTCTTGCAGCCTTTTGAGTACCTCGAAGCAAAGAGCGTCGACCACGCCGTGGAGCTTCTCACCCGCCTGGGTCCTGACGCCCGGGTCATCGCCGGAGGCACGGATCTCATCATCTCCATGAAGAAACGTGACCTGGCTCCGAAAGCCCTTATCGCCATTGGAGGGCTCAGCGAATTGAGCTTTCTCGAAGCCACGACCGAAGGTGGGCTTCGCATCGGGCCTCTGGTGACGCATGCGGCGGTCGCCGCTTCAGAGGTCGTCCGGGAACGTTTCGAGATGCTGGCGGTGGCAGCGGGGGAAGTGGGTACGCCACAGGTGAGGAACATGGGCACCCTAGGCGGCAACGTGTGCAAGGCCGGCCCCTCGCAGGACACTCCCCCGGTACTCATCGCCCTCGAGGCCGTGCTCACACTGCGGGGCCCCCACGGGGAGAGAAGCGTGCCGATGGGAGAATTCTGCACCGGTCCCTTCTGCACCGTTGTTGCTCCCGAAGAAGTTCTCACCGAGATCACCATCCCTCCGCTGCCGGAAGGCAGCGCCGGTTGTTACAAGTGGTGCACCAAGATCACGAAGGTGGATGAGACGCTGGCCGGGGCCGGTGTCGTGCTGTCACTGGCTGATGACGGTACCTGCAAGGACGTGCGCATCGGACTGGGCTCGGTTGCGCCCACGGCGATCCGGGCGCGGCAGGCCGAAGGGATGCTTCTCGGTACGAAGCTCGAACCGGGTGAGGTGGAGGCGGCGGCTGAGACGGCCTTCACCGAGTGCATGCCTCGCTCCCGGCCCGGTTATCGCCGCCACATGGTGAGGGTGATGGTGAAGGACGCGGTCATGGAGCTCAAGGAGAAGATCGTGGGAGACAGTACGTCGAGTGACCCGGGGGAGGCGCCCCGATGAAGACTCTGGCCAACTTCGTGGTGAACGGCGAACCGTATGAACTTGCCATCGAGCCGAATCTTCTTCTCATAGAGGTGCTCCGGGACGAACTCGGGCTGACGGGTACGAAGCACAGCTGTGGAGTCGGCAACTGCGGTGCCTGTACCGTTCTCGTCGAGGGGGAACCGGTGCTTGCCTGTCTCAGTCTGGCCATGGCTGCGCGAGGAAAGGCCATCACCACCATCGAGGGCTTGGCCGAAGGCCCCACCCTACATCCGCTCCAAGAGGCCTTCATCGAGGTGGGGGCCATTCAGTGCGGCTATTGCACGCCGGGCATGATCCTCACCGCGAAGGCTCTGCTTGACAAGAAACCCGACCCCACCGAGGAGGATGTCCGTGAAGCCTTGGCGGGCAACATCTGCCGCTGTACCGGTTACGTGAAGATTATTGAGGCGGTACTCGCTGCTGCCGAGGCCATGCGGAAGGGGGCGGCCCGATGAACGAGGAGTTCAGCGTTGTAGGTAAGAGGATTCGCCAGCCCGATGGTCCGGCCAAGGCCACCGGGGAAGCCAAGTTCGTGGGTGACCTTCGCATGCCGGGCATGCTCATCGCCAAAGTGCTCCGCAGTCCCCACGCCCATGCCCGGGTGGCGGCCATAGACACGAGTAGGGCTGAGGCGCTTCCCGGTGTGGCTGCGGTACTCACGCCGGATGACCTCGAGGACTGGAGCGGCTTCGACCGGGGCATGAAGGACATGCCGCTGGTGGCCGGGGGGTACCGCATCCCACCTGAAGAACAGGTGGTCAACCGCGTCGCCCGCCACTATGGGGATGCCGTGGCGGCTGTCGCCGCCGTCAACGAACACATCGCCGAAGAGGCCCTCTCGCTGCTCGAGGTGGAGTACGAGGTGCTGCCCTTCGTGCTGAACGCTGAGGAAGCCCTGCGTTCCGGGGCGCCGCAGGTGACGGAAGCCGCTCCCGGCAACATCGGCAAGCACCTGTCGTATCCCTACCCCGAGGGCGACGTCGATCAGGCTCTCGCCGAAGCCGATCTGGTGGTGGAGGGCGAGTTCCAGACCACGAAGCAGGATCACTGCACCCAGGAGACGGCGGCCTGCCTTGCCTATGTGGATGCGTCCGGGCGTCTCAACGTATGGTCGCAATGCCAGCTGGCCCACCTGGCCCGGCGCGAACTGGCGAATATCTTCAACCTGCCGGTCCACAAGGTGAAGATCATGACGCCGTTCGTGGGAGGCAGTTTCGGCCAGCGCGGCGCCCTCTGTGCGGAGCCGGTGGCGGTCGCCTTGGCGCTCAAGACCAACAAGCCGGTCAAGCTGGTCTTCTCCCGGGAGGACAACTTCTTGGGGCTCGAGAGCCGCACCGGTTTCGACAACATCCACGTGCGTCTGGGGTTCAAGAAGGACGGCACCCTCACGGCAATCAAGACGAATATGCTTGGCCATCTGGGTGGGTACATGGGCTGTGGCCCCATGGCGTCGGTCATCGGCATGACGCTCTCCATGGGCCATTACCGCTGTCCCAACCGGTACGGCGACGCCGACATGGTGATGACGAACATCCCGGTGTCCGGCGCCATGAGGGGTTTCGGCAACGATGCCATGATGTTCTGCATCGAGCAGTTGGTGGACGAAGCGGCCGAGAAGTTGGGCCTCGATCCCATCGATATCCGGCTGAAGAACACCAAACAGCCGGGCGAAACGGCCTCCATGGGGCTCATGCTGGAGAGCAGTTACCTGGAGGACTGCATGCGGGCCGGCGCTGAGAGGTTCGGCTGGCAGGAGCTGCGCTCACAGCCCAAGGAGACCGAGGGACGCATCAGGCGCGGTTGCGGCATGGCCACCATGAGCCACTGCACCGGCGCCGCACCTCTGTATCTGGAACACTCCAACGCCATGGTGAAGTTCAACGAGGACGGCTCGGTCAACCTCACCGTGTATCCCGCTCCCGTGGGCACGCATATCTGGGGTGCTCTTTCCCAGATCTGCGCCGAGGAACTCGGTATCGGGGTCGAAGACGTGAGCATCGTTACAGGCGACACCGACATCACCCTGTTCGAGTACGGTTCCGACGCAAGCCGCTCCACCTACGCCATCGGAGGCGCCACACTGAGGGCGGCGCGGAAGGCCAAGGAACAGTTGCTGGCTCATGCGGCGGAGATGCTCGAAGTTCCTCCGGACCAGCTGGAGACGCGGGACAGACGAGTGTTCTCCAAGGCCGACCCCAACAAGAGTATCGACGTGGGTGAGGTGTGCTACGACGCCATCTACAGCTTCGGGGGAGAGGCCACGAACTTCGCGGGCAAGCAGTCGTTCGAGCCGACGTGGAACTCACCCACCTTCGGCGCTTACTTCGCCGAGGTCGAGGTCGATACCGAGACCGGCCGCGTGTGCGTGACCCGTTTCGTGACCGCCATCGACTGCGGCAAAGCCATCAATCCCATGGCGGTGGAGGGCCAGCTCGAGGGAGGCCTTCAGCAGGGCCTGGGTTACGCCTTGACGGAGAACTTCCTGGTGAACGAGACCACGGGCAAGGTGGAGACCACGAACTACGACAGCTATAAGGTGCCGGGCACGCTCGACATGCCGCACAGTGAAGTCATCATCGTCGACAAACCCGACCCCAAGGGCCCGTTCGGAGCCAAGGGGGTGGGAGAGCCGGGTATGGTGGGGATTCCCCCTGCCATAGCCAACGCCATATACGACGCGATTGGAGTGAGGATCCATAGTCTGCCCATGACCCCTGAACGGATCCTGGCGGCACTGGCTGAGAAGGACGACTGAGGAGCCGGTGCCGGGCGATGCCGAGGGAAGGAGCAAGAGGCACTGCCATGGGGAACGCGGACGGGTCACCGCCACCCGGGTCTGCCGGCCGGACCATGGCGTACTTGGATAACGCGTGCCTGGGTAGGCTTGGCCCGGAGTCGGCGGCGTGGGCTCGGGATGTCGTGGGCCGTCTCGAACGACCCGCCGGCCCGCCCACGGAGCTGGTCGTGGAGCTCTATCAGACGTACCCGCGTGCCCGTGCGTTGGCTGCCGCACTCGTGGGGGTCGACGAACAGCGTATCGCTCTCGTGGAGAGCACGTCACACGGGCTGGGTATGGTGGCCGCGGCTCTCCCTCTTTCGTCAGGCGACAATGTCTTGGTATGCGACCTGGAGTTCTTCCCCTCGGCCCTCTGCTGGCGGGCCCGAGCAGAAGCAATTGACCTGGAGGTGCGGCCGGTCCGGACTGCCGGTGGACGTGTCGGCGCGGTGGATTTCGAGCGCCATCTCGACGAACGGACCAAGGCCATTGTGGTGAGTGCCGTACAGGAGATCAACGGCTTCCGGGCACCCCTCGCCGATCTCTGCCGGATGGCCCACGCGGCCGGCGTCATGGTGATCGTGGACGGCGTGCAGGAAGTCGGCTGTCTGAACATCGACCTCGGCGGCGCGTACGACGAGTGCCCCGATGTGTACTGTGCGGGTGGGCACAAGTGGCTATGCAACCCGTTCGGCGTAGGCTTCATGTGTGTGCATGCCCGTGCACTCGACCTGCTCAAGCCGGCCTTCTACGGCTACTTCAACGCGGCCGAGCCCGATGATGGCTGGGGCTCGTATCTGGCCTCGCCGGAGCGCACACCGTTCGACCCCCTGCCCCTTCTTCCCGGGGCGCAACGCTTCGAGAGCGGGGGAATGGGCAACTTCTTGGGAGCGGCGGTGCTCGGCGCCAATCTGGAAGCGCTTCTTGCCAGGGGCATGGACAGGGTGGAGGCAGAGGTGAAGTCCCTCGGAGAACGCCTGGTCGAGGGTATCGAGGGCTTGGGTCTCGAAGTGCGCTGCTCTCTGGTCGGGGCTGAACGTTCCGGCATCACCGTGTTCGGCTTGCCCGGAGGCTTTCAGGCCGAGCTGGAGCTGAACGACTACCTGGCTTCCCACGGGGTGTATGTGTCGGTGCGCTATACGTCGGGAGTGGGTGGCGTTCGTGTTTCCCCCCACGTGCACAACGATTCTGTTGATGTCGACAGGCTGCTGGAAGCGACGGAGACGTGGCTCGGTTTCGCGAAATACTCGAGGCAGGAGTCTCGCGAAGGTTTATGATGAAAGATGGGGGATATGGGTCGGCCCGAGGGTGCCAAGGTCTTGACAAGAAGGGTATCCGTGGTCTAATAGGTAAACCGCACATCCTACCGCGTGAGCGGTTCCAGCAAGGCATCCCGACGCCCGCTGGATGTGCGAGGACGGAATTGATGGGGAACCGAACGGGAACTATTCAGTCTTGGCGTCTATCTGTACGATCAACACGTCTTGTTCGCGGGTGTGCGATAGGAAGGAGGTAAAGGGGTAGTACCAGCGCAAGAGGTGCCGGGGCATATCTCGACGTGTCCAGGTGGCCTGCGTCGTGAGGCTGATGTTTCGTCTCCCAGGCGCGTTGTTGTGCAAAAGCACTTCTGAAGCAAGGTTCACTCTCCAGAACCCAAGAAGGGGGTTGCTCTGTGAGAATTCGTTCAACAGTTCTTGTGGTCATTCTTATGTTGATTGCGGCGCTCTCGGTTGTTGTCGCCGGCTGCGGCGGAACCGAAGAGACAACTACTACCACTGCTGCCGGAGGCGACGAGACCACAACCACCGCGCCTTCCACAGGCGAAGTCATCGAGGTCAAGATCGCTGCTCAAGGTCCGTTCAGCGGGCAGCTTTCCAAGATCGGTCTCGACGCTCTTCAGGCCGTTGAGTTGGCGGTAGAAGAATTCAACGAGTCGCAGGACCAGATCAGGGTCACGGTTGAGGTGGGCGACGACGTGGCCGACCCGGCGAAATCAGCGTTGTTGGCTGAGAAGTTCGTCTCCGACGCGTTGGTGATGGGTGTCATCGGCCCCATGAACAGCTCCGCCGGCCAATCGGCGCTCCCGGTGTTGGAGCCCGCCGGCCTGGCGCTGATCACCCAGTCGATGACGGCCGTCGAGCTCTCTCAGCAGGGCTACGCCGTGTTTCACCGGATCTGCCCGCGTGACGACGCCCAGGGTGCCGGCATCGCCGGGATCATGGCCGTCGATGTGGGGGCCGAGAAGGTCTACATGATCGACGACAAGAGCACCTACGGCCAGGGCCTGGCCGACGAGGTGGAAGGCCTGCTGCGCGACAAGTACGGCATCACCGAGATCCAGCGTGACCAGATCGGGCCCGACGACAAGGAGTTCTCGACGCTGATCACCAAGATCCGGGCCTTCGATCCGGATGTGTTCTTAGCCTGCATCCCCAGCCCGGCCCAGTATGCCGCCATCGCCAAGCAGATGCAGGCGGTGGGTTACCAGGTGCAGCTGGTCGGAGCCGATGCTGCAAACGACAAGGGTGAGTTCGTCGATGCCGCTGGCGATGCCACCGAGGGCACCCTCTTTACGTCGCTGGGGCCCATCGTGACGGCCTCCACCAACCCGGCCACCGTGGCTTTCGTGGAGAAGTACCTCGATCGTTTCGGTGAGCTTTCAATGTTCTCCGCGCAGAGCTATGAAGCGGCCAACGTGCTGCTCGACGCCATTGTGCGCGCCTACGAGGCCAATGGCGAAGTGACCCGTGAAGGTGTGCTCGAAGCGCTGAAGGCCACCAGCTACGACGGCGTTCTCGGCTTCACCATCGAGTTCACCGATCAGGGCGACCTTGCCTCCTCCGGTGTGTTCATCGGGCAAGTCAAGGACGGCGACTTCGTCTTGGTCAAAGAGGCGAACTTCTAGACAGCAGCGCAGCAGGACTGTCGGCAAATCTACCGCGGGAGGAGGGGCTTCGCCGCTCCTCCCGCCCGAACCCTCGAACGGGGACGTGTAGATGGGACAACTCATAACGCAGCAAGTGATCAATGGGCTGGCCCTGGGTTGCGTGTACGGTCTCGTGACCCTGGGCTATTCCATGGTATATGGCATCTTGGAGATGCTGAACTTCGCTCACGGTGAAGTGTTCATGATCGGGGGCATGATCGGGTTCTATATCCTGCAGGTCTTCCTCGGCCCGGCCGGCCTCAACGCTCCCGCAGCCTTGGTGCTTCTGCTGATGATGATCGGAGCCATGGCCGGCTGTTCGCTCTTGGGTATGGGCATTGAGTTCATCGCCTACCGCCCCCTGCGCAAAGGGGGCGCCTCTCGACTGGCCGTGCTCATCACCGCCTTGGCCATGTCCATACTCCTACAGAATCTCACCGCTCTCTTCCTGGGCACGCGGGCCAAGGACTACAGCACCTATCTGCTCATTCCCTCCGATTGGATCATCCGTCTGGGTACCATCACCATTACCGGCACCCAGGTCTTGATTATCTCCGTGACGATCATTTCCATGTTGGCAGTCGACCTTTTCGTGCGCCGCACCCGCTTCGGCAAGGCCATGCGGGCCACCAACAATGACCGCGACGCCGCTCCCTTCATGGGCATCAGCGTGAATTTCATCGTCACCCTCACCTTCTTGGTGGGCTCGGCTCTTGCGGGTATAGGTGGAGTCCTCGTGGGTCTGTACTGGACTCAGGTGGACTTTTTCATGGGTTTTGCCGCCGGATTCAAGGCCTTCACGGCCGCAGTGCTCGGTGGTATCGGCAATCTGCGCGGGGCCATGCTGGGCGGGCTGCTTCTGGGTCTGGCCGAGAGCTTGGCCATCGCGTTTATCTCACCCACCTACAAGGATGCCATCGCCTTGGTCATTCTGGTGTTGGTGCTCTTGGTGAGGCCACAGGGTCTCTTGGGCGAGCAACTCCCGGTGAAAGTGTAGGTGTGACATGACTGAGAACAGCACACCTCGCCTCGATCCCTCCGGCTTGGGGGAAACCACCGAGGAGTTCATGGACAAGAAGACGTGGGGCCAACGTCTCTTGGAGACCACTCCCGCCCAAGGAGTGGCGACGGCTGCCGGCAAGGTGCCCCAGTGGGTATGGGCCCTCATATTCGCCGGGCTGGTGTTGGGCTATCCCCTTATGGTGGGCAACGCCTACTGGGTCCGCATCGGCGGCACGGTGGCTCTCTACGTCATCTTGGGTGTGGGGTTGAATATTGTAGCCGGTTACAGCGGTATGCTGGACATGGGATACACAGCCTTCTACGGCATGGGTGCCTACACCTATGCCATCCTGGCCTCACCCCACTTCGACATCCACCTCAACTTCTGGCTGATCCTGCCCATCTCCATGGCTGCCGCCATCGGCTTGGGAGTACTGATCGGTTCGCCTACCTTGCGGGTGCGGGGAGACTATTTGGCCATCGTCACCCTGTCACTGGGCAACATCTTCCAGATTCTGCTCAAGAATCTCGACCGTCCCGTCAACATCACCAATGGTCCCAACGGCATTGTCCGGGTGGATCCCCCTACCCTTTTCGGTTTCACCTTCACCACGGCCACCCAGTACTTCTACCTGGTGCTGTTCTTTGCCGTGGTGGTGGTGGTGGCCATCTCGCGCCTGCGATTCTCTCGCACCGGCCGTGCCTGGGCCGGCATCCGTGACGACGAGATCACCGCCTCCTGCATGGGTGTCTGGCGCCCCTACTACAAAGTGCTTGCTTACATCTCCGGGGCGGCGTTGGCCGGTCTGGCCGGAGGCGTGTTCGCCAGTTGGCAGAAGGGTGTGTTCCCGGAGAACTTCGGTATGGCCGAACTCATCGCCATCTACTGCATGGTGGTGATCGGTGGCGCCGGCAGTCCCAAAGGCGTCATTCTGGGTTCCATATCTCTGGTGTTCCTCGGTGAGGTGCTCCGACCCTACGGTGTCTACCGCATGGTCATCTATGCCCTCATCCTGCTGCTCATGATGCGGTTCCGTCCCGCGGGCATTCTGAAAGAGAAGCCGCGCAAGAGCAAGAGTACAGTGGAAGAGGCCCTCGCCCAAGGAGGTCTGGCCGTCGCCACGGCCACGACGGGCGGCGGCGGGTCAGGCAGACCATCGCAGATGGTCCAGGCCACCGCTGTGTCGGAGAGGAAGAGAAGCATCAAGGAGTCGGCGGGCAAAGAGGCCTCGTCTGCTTCTGCGCCGGCCCCGCCTGCCGCAGCGAAGGACGGTGAGGTGCTGCTCAAGATCGAGGATCTCTCCAAGGCCTTCGGCGGTGTGGTGGCCGTCGCCGACGTCTCCTTCGACGTGAAGCAGGGCGAGATCCTGGGTGTCATCGGTCCCAATGGAGCGGGCAAGACCACCGTGTTCAATCTCATCACCGGTATCTACAAGCCCGACGCCGGCAAGGTGACCTTCCAGGGGCAGGACATCACCGGTCTGCGTTCAGACAAGGTGGCCAGGGTGGGCTTGGGCCGCACCTTCCAGAACATCCGTACCTTCAACCTGCTGTCCGTGCTGGACAACGTGATGGCCGGTGCCCATCCGCAGCTGAAGGGCGGGGTGTGGGCCGGCATCGTCAGGCCTCCGGGCATACGCCGGGCGGAGAAGCAGGCCGAGCTGCGTGCCATTCGTAACCTGGCCTTTTTCAACCGGCCATTGGCCGAGAGAAAAGACGAGTTTGTGACCTCACTCAACTACGCCGACCGCCGTCGGGTGGAGATCTCCCGGGCCATGATGCTGGCGCCGAAGATCCTGCTGCTGGACGAGCCGGCCGCCGGCATGAACCCAACCGAAGTGGAGGAAATCACCGCCCAGATACAGCATCTGCGCGATGAGGGCTTCACCATCATCTTGGTGGAGCACCAGATGCCGGTGGTCATGGGTGTGTCTGACCGCATCGTGGTTATGAACAAGGGCGAGGTTCTCACCGAAGGTACACCGGCAGAGATACAGGCCAACGAAGAGGTCATCAAAGCCTACTTGGGAGTCCAGCACGAGGTGTGTGCAGATACCGGTCCCAAGCGGGAGTCGTTGGTCAAGGGTGAACCTCTGTTGTCCTTGAAGGGTGTGGGTGCCAGCTACGGAGCCGTGCGGGTGCTCTCCGGGGTGGATTTGGACGTGTACCGAGGTGAGATTGTCTGCCTCTTGGGGGCAAATGCCGCCGGCAAGAGCACCACGATAAAGACCATCTTGGGCAACGTGCGGGCCAATGCAGGCACCATCACCTTCCAGGATGAGCCCATCCAGAAGGCCTCCACGGTCAACATCATCAAGAACGGCATCGGTGTGGTGCCGGAAGGCCGGCGCATCTTCTGGCGGCTTAGCGTGGAGGAGAACTTGGAGATGGGAGCCTTCAGCTCCTCGCGAGACGCAGCCAAGATCAAGCGCGGCAAGGAACGGGCCTTCGAGCAGTTCCCCATCCTTTATGAGCGCCGCAACCAGAAGGGCGGCACGCTCTCCGGCGGTGAGCAGCAGATGCTGGCCATCGCCCGGGCGCTCATGAACGAGCCCACACTCCTGCTGCTGGACGAGCCCTCCATGGGTCTGTCCCCCGTCCTGGTGCAGCAGATCATGGACATCGTGGTGCAGATCAACGAGGAGTGGGGCACCACTATCTTCATGGTTGAGCAGAACGCCAACGAAGCTCTCAAGATTGCCGATCGGGGCTACGTGCTCCAGAACGGCCGCATCGTGATCACCGACTTGGCCTGCAACCTCTTGGCCGACGACGCCATGAAGGAAGCGTACCTGGGTGGTTGATGTGTAGGTATCCACAGGAACGGGGTGAGGCGGTGGCGGCACTCGGCACCACCGCCTCACCGCTCTGTATCGGTTGTGGGTTGTCCATGCCCTCCGGCGGCGGAACCTGGCCCGGTCTCAGGGGCCTGTGCGAGCCGCCCCCGTCCTCCAGACCACACGTGTGACACAGTCACGGCCGGCGCCGGCCGTGACTGTGTGCACCTCGATGCCGGTCGCGAGCGGAGCGCGCGGGAATCGCGCGCCGCGATGATCCAAGACAAGAGGAGACCGCCGTGGCGGACTATCCCTTTGAGCCATTTCGCATCAAGGTCGTTGAACCCATCCGGCCGAACACCGCGGAAGAGCGCACGCGTATCTTGCGGGAGGCCGGCTACAATCTGTTCGCGGTGCGGGCGGAAGACATACTCATCGACCTGTTCACGGATTCCGGCACCACCGCCATGAGTGACGGCCAATGGGCGGGAATGATGCAGGGGGATGAGGCCTACGCGGGCTGTCGTAACTACTATCATCTCGAGGAGGTGCAACGCAGCATCTTCGGTATGCCCTACTTTGTCCCCACTCATCAGGGGAGGCCGGCCGAGACCATGCTCATGGATCTCACCATCAGTGAGGGCGATGTGATTCCCAACAACATGCACTTCGACTCCACCGAAGCGAATGTCGTGGTACGTGGTGGCAAAGCGATGAACCTGGCCATCGACGAGGCCTGGGATCCCCAAGCTCACCATCCCTTCAAGGGGAACATGGATATCGCGAAACTCCGCCGGTGTATCGAGGAGACAGGAGTGGAGAGCATACCCTTCGTCATGATCACGGTCACGAACAACACCGGGGCGGGCCAGCCGGTGTCGATGGAGAACATTCGAGCCGTCAAGGAGGTGGCGGAGGAATTCGGGCTTCCCCTCTGGTTTGATGCCGCCCGCTACGCGGAGAATGCCTACTTCGTCAAGGTACGGGAGCCTGGCTACGAGCACAAGAGTCCGGTTGAGATCGCCCAGGAGATGTTCGCGCTTGCCGATGGGTTTGTGATGAGCTGCAAGAAGGACGGCCTGGTGAACATCGGAGGTCTGTTCGGTACGAGAGACGCAGAACTGTTCGAGCGGGCCAAGGTTCTCATGATCCTGAGAGAAGGCTTTCTCACCTACGGAGGACTTGCCGGGCGAGACTTGGAGGCATTGGCGCGGGGCCTCATGGAAGGCGTGGACGAGAGCTACCTCGCCTACCGCATCGAACAGACGAAGTATCTGGGCGACCGGCTGAGCGAGGCGGGAGTGCCTATCTTCGAGCCGGTGGGCGGCCATGCCGTCTATCTCGATATGAAGCGCTTTCTGCCCCACATACCCCAGAACCTGTTCCCCGGCGTGGCGTTCACGGCTAGGCTTTACGTTGAGGCCGGCGTGCGCGCAGTCGAACTCGGTTCGCTCGCCTTCGCCCACCCCGACCCGACGACCGGCGAGATGAGGTATCCCGCGCTGGAACTGGTGCGGTTGGCTCTGCCGCGGCGCGTCTACACGCAGAAGCACGTGGACTATGTCGCCGACGCCATCGTGAAGATCTACGAGGAGAGAGAGAAGCTGGAGGGGCTGGAGCTCCTGTGGGAGGCTCCGTTGATGAGGCACTTCACCGCGAAGCTGGCGCCGGTCTCGTAGGGAGCGGGGTTCTCGTGTTCAACCACAGAGTTCGTACACGTACGCGAAGACTGGGACGGGGCGACGGGGAAGGGAGGCGCTGGCCTCCCCGGTCGCCGCCGATCGCTTCGATCAGAAGAACGAGATGTTCAAGCGCGGTCTGTGGGATCCAGAGGCGGTCACCCTGACCGACCGTTTCCAGGAACTTGTCTACCAGGAACGGCCGGGGTATGACAAGTTGGCCTACTCACTGCAGTCGGCCGCGTGGAACACCGAGGATGCCTTTGGATACGAAGAAGCGACAGGCAGTCCGCTTGCCCTTTACTCCTGGACACCCCAGGAAGGTCGGCCGCGGCAGTGCGCCGTGACCGGCCGCCCCGTGCGGGAAGATCCGGAAAGAATGAGCCGGGTGGTGAAGAAGGCCGCCCGTTTGTACGGGGCCGACTTGGTGGGCATCACTCGTGTTCATGAGAGCTGGGTATATTCACACAGCTACAACAAGTTCTCCAGAAGGCATGAACCGCTCGAACTCCCCGAGGGCTGCACCACGGCCGTGGTCATGGCGTGGGCCATGGATTTTGATGCGATACGCACGTCACCCACCGCCGTGGCCGGTGCCGGGACCGGAGTGGGGTACAGCAGAATGGCTTTCTCGGCCAACCTGCTGGCGACATTCATCCGCGCACTCGGGTACACGGCTGTACCGTGCGGCAACGACACTGCTCTTAGCATACCGCTCGCCATGGCGGCCGGGCTTGGGGAGACAAGCCGCATGGGTCTTCTCATCACCGAGAAGTACGGCCCGCGGGTGCGGCTGGCCAAGGTGTTCACCGACCTCCCTCTCCTCTCCGACTCGTACAGGCCCTTTGGGGTGACCGAGTTCTGCCGTGTGTGCATGACCTGTGCCCGGCACTGCCCATCGCAGGCGATCAGCGAGGGAGAGATGACCACCGAAGGGCCCAACCTGTCGAGCCACCATGGTCCCTTGAAGTGGTATGTGGACGGATTCAAGTGTTACTCGTATTGGGCGCGTAATCGCATGGACTGCTCCGTGTGTATTCGCGTGTGCCCCTTCAACAAGAAGGAGGGCCGGCTCCACGATGCGGTGAGGGCCGCCATCAGGTACGCTCCGGCGTTCAATCCCCTCATTGTGCGGGGAGACCAGGCTCTTGGTTATGAGAAGGCTCTGCGGGTGCGCGAGTTCTTCGAGGACTCCCCCGTTACCCGGTCGAACGGTGCCACCATGGTGCCGGCAAAGAACCAGATTACCTCTCACCCGCGATGAGCGAATGATCCGAGGAAGCCGCACAGAGGGCCGAAGGTCGGTTTCACCGTCGGACGGCGGAGGCTTGGGTATGAGCCTGGTGCTCATGCTGAGCTTCTTTGCGGTCGCCGTCATGCAAATGGCCGTTCCGGTGACGGCGTCTCTTCTGCGCGACGTGAACGGTCTCACCGCAGGCCAGGTAGGTCTGCTCATGTCGGCGTACCTTCTCTCGTACGGCCCGGGGCAGATGCTCTCGGGTTGGTTGCCTGTGAGAGTGGGGGGTAGGGTGGTCGTCTGGGGCCTGCTCATTGTCGCGGCGGCGGCCGTACCGTTCATCCTGGGTTGGCCGTTCGGGGCTCTGCTCGGTGCGCGCTTCCTGCAGGGTATCGGCGCGGGTGCGACCTTCCCGGCGGCCGGCTATCTCATGAACGTATACCTACCCCCCGAAAAGCTCAGCCGGGGCTGGTCATCGTATGCTGCCGGAGCGGCCATGGGCAACCTGTTCGCCCTCTTGGGTCTGGCCCGTGTGGGGCAACTGGGGGGTCTTGCGGGTGCATTCCTCGTGGGTGGCGGAGTCGTCCTTCTCTCCGCCGCGGCGGCCTGGGCGCAGCCGGCGGTAAGGGCCCGTCCGAATGACTCTCCGCACGAGGAGCTCCCCCTGGGCATGTGGGCTGCGGTGCGCTTCCTGTTCGCCAAGCCCGAAGTCAGGCTTCTCGCGGTGGTCAACATCAGCGTGGTCACCCTCTCGGTGGTCACACTGACGTGGACGGCTGAGTTCTTGCGCGAGTATCATGGAGCTTCGGTGGCGCTGGCCACCGCTATCACTGCGGGCTATGCGGCGGCCCAGCTCATTGGAGCCCCCACCTCTGCTCTGCTGCTGAGGCGTCTGGGGCGGCTGACGTTGCTTCTTGTCATGCTGATCGGGATGGTGCTGGCAGGAACAGCTCTTGCTCTCTCGCGCAGTTCGGTGGGCGCCTTCGTGAGTGTCTTTCTCATGGGCTTCTTCATGCTGGGGTCGTTCACGCCCAGCTTCGCGCTCATCCCGGAGTACGTACCGGCCCGGCTGGCCGGGATGGCCAGCGGGGTGTTGAACGGCATTGCCTTCGTGGGAGCCCTGGCGGGCCCCTGGGTGTTCGGGCTCATATTGGACGTGGGGTGGGGTTACCGGGTCGGATACGGAGCGTTCACGCTGTTGTCGGGGAGCGGTGTTCTGGCCGTCCTCAGTCTCGTCCGGAGGGCCCGGCATGGCACCATACCGGCGCTCCAAGAGCAGGGAACGGTCTAGTCACGAGGAGGGGATATCTTGACCAGTTTTGGAATACGATTCATTGACCACTTGGCTCCGGCGTCCACCATTCTGGACTGGGTGGAGTTCGCCGACGACAAGGGCTTCGAGTACGTCTGGTTTCCACACGACACCTTCTGTAAGAGTACGTGGGCGATGACCTGCGCAGCGGCACAGCGCACCCGCCGCATGAAGATCGGTTCGATCGGTACGAATCCCTACACCTTCGATCCATGCGAGATCGCTACCTATGCGGCCACGTTGGACGAACTCTCAGAAGGGCGGGCGGTCCTCGGTCTCGGGCTGCACACGAGCGACATGTTGGCTTGGGTGGGCATAGAGGCAACCGATGTGATAGGCGCCACCAGTGAGGCGGTGGAGTTGATTCGCGGTCTCCTGAGGGGCGAGGTGATGGAGTACCGCGGCAAGCAGTTCCAGTGGACCGACCAGGCATACCTGCGCTTCAAGCCCTTTCGCGAGAGGATACCGATATATGGGTGTGCCTTCGGTGCGGACTACCTGGCGATGACGGGAGAGGTGTGCGAAGGCAGCCTGCCCATGATCACCCCTCCGGAGTCGGCTCCCCGCATGGTGGCGCACATACAGCGGGGTATCGAGCGCGCGGGCCGGCGGCCCCAGGAAGTTGACATCGCCGGCTGTGCCTGGCTTTCGCTCTCCGACGATGGTGCCACGGCCGATGCTGTCATGCGCAAGATGGTCTCGTACTTCGGGGCCTACCTGGAGGAGGAGGCGCTCCGCACGGTGGGCTTGAGCGTCTCTTCTTTTGATGAGATCAAGTCCCTCATCGACTCGGGTCGCTACCACGATGCGGCCGAGGCGGTGACGCCTGAGATGCTGCGGTTGGGCATCTCCGGCACCCCGCACCAGGTGATCGAGCGAATCGAGGAGTTGGAGGAGGCCGGTATCACCCAGGTTTGCCTGGGAGGGCCCCTCGGACCCGATCCCCGAAAGGCCATAGAGCTTCTCGGAGCCAAGGTGCTGCCGCACTTCGCCGCCCGCACGGGCTGAGCTGGGATGGACCATTCACCTCCTGGAGCCCGTACGGCGGGCGCCGTCGCGGTCACCCTGCTTTTCTGGGGGTCTGCGTTCGCTGCCATCAAGGCAGGTTTGGACTCGTTTGGACCCGGCCAGGTTGCGTTGGGGCGCTTTCTGGTGGCTTCCGCCGCCCTCGGTTTCTACGCCTTTTCCGGACGGGTGCGTGTTCCCGCCTTGCGCGATGTGCCTGCGCTCGTCCTGATCGGGTTCCTCGGGGTGACTGTCTACCATGTGGGCATCAGCTTCGGCCAGGTATCGGTATCTGCCGGAGCCACGAGCATCATCGTGTCGACAAACCCCATCTTCACGGCGCTCTTGGCCACGTTCTTCCTGAAGGAGAGGCTACGGGTGTGGGGCTGGGTGGGAGTGGGCTTGAGCTTCTTCGGCTCGACGCTCGTGGCTTTCGGGGAGGGTGGAGGCACGGGATTCAACCCGTATGCACTCTTCATCGTGATGGCTGCCGTGGCCACGGCCATCTCTTTCGTCATCCAGAAGCCCTACCTGCGTAGGTACAGGGCCATCGAGATGACCACCTACACCATCTGGGTGGGCACCGCCTTCATGCTGGTGTTCCTCCCGGGCTTGGTGCGGCAGGTGCCGCAGGCCTCAATGGAATCACTTCTCGCGCTGGTGTACCTGGGCCTCTTCCCGGCCGCGCTTGCGTACATCACCTGGACGTATGCTCTCGCCCGTACGCCGGCGTCGGTGTTGACCACATATCTTTACGTGATTCCCCTGCTCGGCATCTTCTTCGCCTGGTTGTGGCGGGGAGAGGTACCGGTGCTGTTGTCGATTGGAGGCGGGGTACTGGCGCTTGCCGGAGTGGCTCTCGTGAACACCAAGGGCAGGGACAGGCCTGCCCTCGTACCCCCCGAGGCCGTGCCCGGGGCGGTGGTCAACGGGGCGGTGGACGACGGAGAGAACGGGAAGCCGTTCAATGAACGGGTCGACCGCAGAGGCGAGAGAGGAGACTTCGAAAGTCCTCGAGAGGACGAGCTCCGCTCACCTTGAGGGGCTGGGAGTGATCCGGAGGCATGAAGAGGAACAAGGGTATGCCCGTGAGCCCCAGCAGGCGTGCTTCCTCCCGGGCCTGCTGCAACCGGGGGTGGTAGCGGCCGGACGTCACGGCCTCGGTCATGCCTTCTGGTTCGAGTCCCGCTTGGGCGGCAAGCGTGCGCAGGACATCGAGATCGCCTATATCGGCCGAGTCGGAGAAGTATGCGTTGAAGAGCAGGGAGTGGAGCTCTTCGAACCGCCCATGGTCACGGGCGTACTCGGCGGCGTAGAGGGCGGCCCGCGTATTCGGCATGCGGGGCGCCGGCTTGATCACGAAGCCGAACTCCTGAGCCCGGGCGGCTATGGCGTCGTACATGCGCGATACGTCGACTCCGGGCAGGTGATCGGGCAGCGACATGCCTTCCGGAGGCGTCTCCGGGTGAAGCTCGAAGCCCACCCATTCGACTTCCAGTGGAAACTCGGTTGCCAGACGGTCGGCAAGACCCTTGCCGATGAGGCAGAAGGGTCACATGTAGTCGGAGAATATGCGCACCTCGATGGCCACAGTTGTGCCTCCCCACTTCGAGTACTATGGGGCTGAGTGTTCCCAGGAGTCCGCTGCCGAAAACAACCAGGATGAGGTGAGAATTGGCTACTCCGAGCGCCTATGCCGCTCACGGTCGGGGAGCACTGAGCTGTGTCCTGTGCGCCCGGCTGGCTCAAGGTGAGGAGCTACTGGGGAACGAGGCTGCCGCGGTTCTCGCGGATGCGCCTGCGCGTGGAGGTATCCAGCGTCTCATGGTGGTTCCCCGCAGGCACGTCGACCTGCTCGTTGCCCTCTCGAGCGAGGAGGCCTGTTCGCTATACGGACTCGTGGACGAACTGCGGTCGGCACCTGGTTATGAGAGCCGCCCTCTCGCCTATGACATGACTGCGCTTGAAGGCAGCGGCACCGATGGCTCATGCGGCCACGCCTGCGTCGAGCTTCGGGCTCGCTTCCACACCCAGACCCGATGACGTTTTCCGTCCCCACTCTTGCCTACAATTCTCTGCGGGCCGCCCATACACCATGGCGGCGGTTGGTCTCGAAGAGGAGGCAGGAAGATGACGCTCAGGCACCGGATAGGCTGGTCCGCACTGGCTGCGGTGATTGTGGTGGCGATGCTCTCACTGGCGAGCACGCTCTCCGTCGAGGAGTCCGCTGAGGAACGGCCGGGCCCGTACGTAGCCTACCTGTCTCGCACATACGTTGCACCGTGGTTGGGGCAGGAGGCGGAGTCGGTCGCGTCCGTATGGTGGTTGCCGGGCCGACTCAACGATGTCGCCGTCGGCGGACAGCTGTTCAGCTGTTCCGTGCCACCGCCCGTTGGTATATGGTAGTAGACGAGCGGAGCCGGGTTCTCTCGTGCGGAGGTCCGATCGGAGATGGCGGAGTGGTTCGAAGTGGTGAGCCTTGAGGTCGGGCTGTGGGCTCTTGTCGAACCGCATGCCGATTCGGTCACATCCTATCTTGTCGAGGGCAGCGAAAGGGCGGTGCTCGTCGACACCGGTCTGGGTATCGGAGATATGAGGGCCGCGGTCGAGGAACTCACCGACCGCCCGATCCTCGTGGTCAATACGCACGCCCACTACGATCACATCGGGGGCAATCGCCTGTTTGAAGAGGTGGGTACTCATCCCGATGCAGCACCCATGGTGGAAAGAGGTGTCCCGGCCGACCGGCTCTCCTGGCTGGTCGATCCGGGGTCCTTTCTAGCGGAGCTACCCCCAGGTTTCGTGAGCGAGGCCTTCAACATACCGCCTGGGTCGGTGACTCATCTGTACGACGAAGGCGACGAGATCGGACTGGGCGATCGATCGCTCCGGGTGCTCCATACTCCGGGCCATGCAGCGGGCTGCATCTCGCTCTTCGACTCCTCTCGGCGCGTGCTCTTCTCCGGCGACGTGGTGTATCCGGGCAATCTCTTCGTCTGTTTTCCGGATTCGGATTTCGACGAGTACTGCGCAAGTATTCAGCGGATGGCCGCGCTTTCGTCGCAGGTGAGGCTTCTGTTACCGGGCCATGGACCATTCCCGCTCCCGTTGGATCTCGTACGGAGGCTCAACGACTGGCTCCATGCGGTTGTTGCCGGGCAGGTCTCCTCGAGCGTCTCCTCTTCTCCCTGGGGCACCGTACGGGTGTACGAAGGCCCGGATTTCAACCTACTGCTTCACCTCTGAGCGAGAAGCGATTCGCCCGGACGGCGTGGGGGTGAGTGACCATGTACCCGCAGCCTTGAAGACACCATGGGCATGAGATGCTGGGGCCCCGCCGTGTGCCTTCAAAGAGGCCCGGCTCACGTGTAGTATGGCGGAGCAAGGGCCGACGGGCCCGCACGGGGCTTCGATGTCCGCCGTTCACCTTCGCAAGGAGGCGCTACGATGGAATGCAAACGCGAAGAGAATCTCGAAACCTGCGCCTGTTCCTATGGTTCGTGCAGCAGGAGGGGTATCTGCTGTGAATGCATAGCCTACCATCTGAAGAGCAGGCAGCTTCCGGGTTGCTGTTTCAGCCCCGAAGCCGAGCTCACCTACGACCGGTCTTTCGAGCACTTCGCGCGACTGGTTCGGGAGGGTAAGGTCTAGGGGGCTACCTTGGCACATGGCCTTTGTGCCACTCGATGCAGGAGGGTGTGGTGGTCGAGTCCTTGCTCGTCGCGGTGCTGGTGCTTCTTGCGGTGGTGGCCGTACTGGTAGCCACTTTGCTCTATCGTCAGAGAGGCGGTGGAGTAGGGGCGATGGTTGCGCCCCACGTCAAAGCAGTGGCGGATGGGCAGCGACGGCTGGAGGAACTGCTGCGGGAGGATGCGGTCCGCCGTCGCGAAGGAGAGGCGCGGGAGGCGGCGAGGCTCCGGCACGATACGGCCGAATCCGTGCGAGGTATGGGCGACTCCGTGGTGAATGTCATGGCGCGGCTCGGCGAGCAGCAGCAGGCCCAGATCTCCGCCATCGACGCTCGTCTCGCTTCCCTCACCCGCGTGAACGATGCCAGGCTGGAAGCGCTCCGTGGGGTGGTCGATACCAGGCTGCGTGAGCTGCAGGAGGAGAACGGCATGCGCCTCGACGAGATGAGGCGTACGGTGGACGAACGCCTGGAATCGAGTCTGGAACGCCGCCTGGGTGATTCGTTCCAGCAGGTCAGCGAGCGCCTCGAAGCCGTACACAAAGGTCTTGGGGAGATGCAGGCTCTCGCCCAAGGAGTGGGCGATCTCAAGCGCGTACTGACCAATGTGAAGACCAGAGGCACGTGGGGCGAGGTTCAGCTCGGGGGACTACTTGAACAAGTACTTGCACCCGAGCAATATGTGGCCAACGCCTGCTGTGTGCCACACAGTTCGGAACGGGTGGAATACGCGGTTCGTCTTCCCGGGAGGGGCAATGGGCAGGCTGAGTGTGTGCTCCTCCCCATCGACGCGAAGTTCCCTCTCGAGGACTACGAGCGGCTGGTGGAAGCGCGTTCCGCCGATGATCGCTCCACTGCCGAGCAGGCAGCGAGGCAGCTGGAGTCCCGGGTGAGGAAGGCGGCGAAGGACATCAGATCCAAGTACGTGAATCCTCCCCACACGACCGACTTCGCGATTATGTTTCTGCCCACGGAGGGGCTCTTCGCCGAAGTATTGGGGCGGCCCGGTCTCTCCGATGCCCTCCAGCACGACCACAGGGTGGTGGTGGCCGGTCCCACCACGTTGGCGGCTCTTCTCAACAGCCTGCACGTGGGTTTCCGGAGCGTGGCCATCGAGCGTCGCTCCAGCGAGGTATGGGAATTGTTGGGTGCGGTCAAGACTGAGTTTGCCCGATTCGGAGAGATGCTGGCGAAGGTCCAGCAGAGGCTGCACCAAGCTACCGAGAGCGTCGACCGGGCCACCAAGGCCACACGGTCGATCGAGCGTAGGCTGAGGGATGTAGAGGAGTCACCGGTGAGGGTGGACGGAGTGCACGTGCTCGACGATGATGGAGCACAGTGACGGGGCAGAGAGTCGGGTTACCGGTAATGATGAAGTCGGCCTCCTCTTGCAGCCGCGAGGCCGGAGTTCTTCCGCTGATGAGTCCTTCGGCCCGGTTCGGACGGATGGAGGGAGGGTAGAAGGACAGGAGAGGCAGAGCACGGTTGGCCGCGTGCGGTTGTGGCCGGCGTAGGGTTGTGTCTCGTGAAGCAGCACGACTCAAGGAGGGATTGTGAAGCTGGAGAGTCTCAAGAACAAGCGCTGGGAGGACTTCACCGGCACCCAGAAGATTCTGCTCATGGTGGGTGTCTCTCTGCAGGTGAGCCTCTTGGTCTCGGCCTTATGGGATATCGCTCGCCGGCCGAAGGAGAAGGTGAGAGGCAGCAAGGTCATGTGGACGGGGCTGGCTTTTGTCAACTACGTCGGTCCGGCGGCCTACTTTATTATCGGCCGGCGACGCGACTGAGATGGTGAGGACGGCGTACATACTCGACGCACGAGGAGGGCGACATGAACAAGGACGACAAAGGTCTGCCGGAAGTGAAGCTCGGTGCCACGGTGGAGCATGCCAAGGACAAGGTGCAGGACCAGCTTCATCACGCTCTCGACCAGGCCAAGTCAACGGCCGCTCAGGTGACTGCCGGTGAGGCGCAGGCGAAGGTGCGCGAAGAGCTGAAGAAGCGTGCCCAGAAGGCCAGTGGTCCGGTGGGCGAGGCGGCTGACAGTCTGCGGGGAGTTGCCGATACCTTGCGCGGCAAAGAGGTGGAGGAAGCAGCCAAGATCGTGGATCAGGCGGCGGACCGCCTCATGGGCATCGGTGAGTACTTGAGCTCACTCGGTCTCGACAAGACTGCACAGCCACCGAGAAAGACGGCGGTATCGTGGTGGCCTTTCGCACTCGTGGGAGCGGTCATCGGCGTGGTATTCGCCCTGCGGTGGCTCAAGCCTTCAGGCGAGGACCACTAGGTTTCTCCAGAGGAGACATGGGCCCCTGACGGCGGGGCGGCAGCCCCGCCGTCAGAAATGTGGTGTGCTCCCCGCGGCGCAGGCTGCGGGGAGCACACCAACAGCGAGCGCTATTCAGCGGCAGCCGGAGGTGTGAACACTCTGGCGGCGAGTTCTTGGTCGAGCATGAAGAGCCCGCCGGGTGCGTCCTTCATCAGTTTCACCTTCTGCAGGAGGGTGTCGGCCGAGGCCTCCTCTTCAACCTGCTCGGCGATGAACCACTGCAGCATGTTGGCGGTGGCGTGATCTTTCAGCTCAATGGCCAAGTCCATCAGGCTGTTGATGCGGCCGGTCACGAATTGCTCATGGGCCAGCACGTTCTCAAAGACGGCCTGCGGCCCCTCCCACTCCGAGGGAGGCTCTTCGATGGCGCCGAGATGTACGCGCCCCCCTCGCTCCACGAGATAGCCGAAGAGCTTCATGGCGTGGGAGGACTCCTCCAGGGTCTGCACCTGCATCCAGTTCGCGAAACCCGGCAGTCCCGCGTCCTCGAAGTAGGCTTTCATCGAGAGGTACAGGTAGGCAGAGTACAGTTCTGCATTGACCTGTTCGTTTATGGCCTTCTGCATCGCGTCGACGATCATGGTGATGCACCTCATGGTCGGTTTCCACGGCCAACAACTGGTCCGGCCGGCATGCCGACGGAGCACGCCGCGACCGGTCTGGAGGTGAGGGCTATTTCGCCTTCAGAGCCTTTTCAATGAGCCTCACTTTCTCGGCGCCGAAGTAACCGCAGCGGCCCTTTGTCTCATCCGGTTCGATGCTTTGGTCTCTGATGTACTTCGACACTTTACCCTGCGATACGCCGATTGCTTCGGCAATCTTGCCTGCGGTTAACAGCTTCTCTTCTGACACGTGTGCGGATCCTTTCCTGTTGCCTGCCTGCAAATGCTGAATGACAGCGGGGTTGCGGGGCCAGGGCGGACGGACTCGACTCGGCTGTTGAGGCGCCCGTCTCATCCCGGGCAGCTCAGTTCGACCGGAGGTGCTCATGTCTTGCGGAGGCTGCCGTCTCCTCCTGCCCGGCTCTGCCGCACCATTACCCAGGGAGGTTGATTTCGTAACCCTGAAGACGATGGCGTCCAGGTGCGATAATCTAAACATGGAAGGGAGGTGGGCTTGTGAGACGGTTGTGTGCGTGCATCGGCGGAGTGGTCACTGCGTGCGTGGGTATAGCGGTCGCCGCCGTGGTGATTGCGGCGGTTTCGCCGCCCGCACCTGGTGGCGGCGTAGGCGGTCTGCTGCTCTTTCTTCTCGTCGGTGCCGTCGCGGCCTATCTGCTCTTCGCGCTGGCATACACGCTGCTCAGGCGGGGTTGCTTCCGTCGGGGGGGGTGCAGCGGCAAAGACAGAGGTGAAGTGAGCGCATGATCCTGTGGGGCAAGATATCTGAGTTCTCCATCTTTGCCGTGCTGCAGTTCTTGGCCCAGTACCGCATGACGGGAGTTCTCGAGATCCAGGACTTCGAGGAGTTCGGCTCCATCTATTTGAGTGAGGGCCGGGTCGACGCTATCTCACTACCACTCTCCGACGATCTCCTGGGCAAGCGCATGGTCGCCGCCGGAGTGATCAACGAGGAGCAGCTCAAGGAGTGCCTGCTCTCCGCCACCGACGAAGAGAGCCCCACCCCCTTGGGGGTAGCGCTTCTGCAGAAGGGCTACACAGACAGAAAGACACTTCAGGAGATTGTGAATCGCCAGATTCACGATCAAGCCCTCGAACTTGCCGATTGGAAGTCCGGCACCTTCCGTTTCGTGCTACCCGATCAGCCGTTCCACTTCTCCATCACACCCTCCATCGACGTGCAGAGTCTCTTGCTTGAGGCATCCCGACGGCTGGATGAAGGAGAGAGACCGCGTCGGGAGAAGATCGAGGTGGAGGACGAAGTCTGTCTCACCTGCACTCTGCCCTGCTCCGAGGAGATCAAGGCCCGCTTCTTGAAAAGCGACATCTGTCTGTGGCGGAGCATGCCCACCATCGCCCGTGACCATACCTTTCTTGCGCCCAAACGCCGGCGGAGGAGAGACGAGGTCGATGAGCACGATCCCGAGCTCCCCTTCCTCTAACGTGAGGATCCTGTATCTGTGCGCATTGAGCTAGTCTGTGTCGGCCGCCTGAACGCAGAGACCTCCCCACTGTTCGCTCACTACGCGAGACTGCTGCGGCCCTACGCCACGCTGGATGTGCGAGAGGTTCCCTCGGTGCCGGTGTCCCGGGGACACAAGGTGGTGATGGCGGCCGAAGGCGACCACATCCTTGACCGTCTTCGGCAGGGGGCCTTTGTCGTGGTGCTCGATCGTGCAGGAAGGGCATTCAGCTCAACCGAGCTCAGTGCGTATCTCTCCGATCGCAAGGTGGGAGGTGCGAGCCATTTCCAGTTCGTCATCGGGGGAACGTTGGGTCTGGATCCCCGAGTGGGGGCACAGGCGAATCTTCACTGGTCTCTGTCGCCGCTCACCTTTCCCCATCAACTCGCGCGGTGTATCGTGGCCGAGCAGCTCTATCGGGCGTTTCGCATCGAGCGGGGCGAACCGTACCACTACTGAGTGAGAGGAAGACGGGAGTGCTTCACGACAGGCTGGGCAGGATAATCGACGAATGGCTGGCCGAGAAAGAGCTTCAAGGGGCCCCCACCTTCGTGCTGGAGAGGCCCGCTGACGAAGCTCACGGCGACTACGCCACACCCTTCTGTATGCAGCTGGCCAGAACGGCCCGCCGCCCGCCGCGAGAACTGGCTGCCGAGCTGCGTGAGCGTATCCTGGCCGACAAAGACATGGCCGAGCTCGTGGCGCAGGTGGATATCGCGGGGCCCGGCTTTCTCAATCTGACTCTTTCCGCGCGGGCCCTCATCACCGCGGCGCGGGAACTTCTCGCCGAGGGAGAGGAAGTGGGGAGGGGGTCCCGGCGAGAGGCTTTGTACATCAATCTGGAGTATGTGAGTGTCAATCCGAACGGGCCGCTCCATGTGGGGCACGGGCGCTATGCGGCGTACGGCGACGCTCTCGCCCGGCTGCTGGCATACAGCGGGCACCAAGTGGTGCCGGAGTTCTACATCAACGACTACGGTCGGCAGATGGAGATGTTCGGCCGTTCGGTGGCGGCACGCTACGCCCAGTCGTTCGGACTTGACGTTTCCGTCCCGGAGGACGGGTATCAGGGCGAGTACGTCAAGGACGTCGCCACGCACATCAGGGAAGAGGTGGGAGACCGGTGGGTCGAAGCACTCGGTGATCCGTCGGCGTTTCTTGATCCCGACTCTCCGCTTCTCCTGTTCTTCCGCGAGCGCGGGTATCGGCTCATGCTTGAGTCGATGAAGCACGAACTGGAGCGCTTCCGGGTGACCTTCGCCGTGTGGTTCAGCGAGACGATTCTTCACGAGGAAGGCAGGGTGCAGGCCTGTATCGATCGTTTTCTGGAGCGCGGCGACGCCTATGTGCAGGAGGATGCAGTGTGGCTGCGCACCAGCGAATACGGCGACGACAAGGATCGCGTGCTCATCCGCAGTAACGAGCGTCCCACGTACTTCGCCGCAGACATCGCCTACCATGAGGACAAGCTCTCCCGCGGCTTCGATCACATGATCAACATCTGGGGGGCCGACCATCACGGCTACGTCGCCCGGATGAAAGCGGCCGTGGGCCTGTTGTCAGGCGATCCCGACAGGCTGGAAGTGATCATCGGGCAATTGGTGAATCTGCAGGAGGAGGGCGAGGCCAGGCAGATGTCGACCCGCAAGGGTGAGATGGTGACCCTGGAAGAGCTGATCGAGGCCATCGGCGTGGATGCAGCCCGGTTCTTCTTGGTCATGCGATCCCACGACCAGGCCCTGGATCTCGACATTGCTCTGGCCAGACGTCGTTCGCAGGACAACCCGGTCTATTACGTCCAGTACGCACACGCCCGCATCTGCAGCATCATCCGCAATCTTCCCGAGGGTATCGAAGTCGGCATCGGGGAGTCGGAGGCGATCTTCGCAACCACGCAGGAACGTGCCTTGATCAAGCGTCTTGATGAGTTTCCGGGAGTGGTCATGGATGCCGCCGACCGCCGGGCGCCCCACCGCATTGCTTCCTATGCACAGGAGCTGGCGGCGGATTTCCATGTGTTCTACAAGAACTGCCGGGTGATCGGGTCGGAGCCGGTCGTGGCGTCTTCACGGCTCGCTCTCTGCATGATCACAAGGCGGGTGATCGCCCGCTGTCTCGACCTGCTCGGTGTGGCGGCACCGGAGTCCATGTAGGAACTCTGTCTCGATGCCCGAACTCCCCGAGGTTGAGACGGTACGGCGGCAACTTGCGCGCTCTCTGGTCGGATGCATTATCACCGGAGTCGAGAGAGTTGAGCCGTCCATGCTGTTGGGTGTCACCCCGGCAACTCTTGCGGAGGAGCTTGCCGGTGCGCGGGTTCTCGGCGTGTGTCGCAGAGGTAAGTTCCTCCTGGTGAAGCTGCATGATGAAGCATATCTCACCCTGCACCTAGGGATGACCGGACAGATTCTGTTGACGGCCACGTGCACCGGGTGGGGGCCCCATGACCGTTTCGTGCTCACACTTTCATCGGAGGCTGAACCTCAGCCGGACGGCGGGCCACAAGACGATGAGGACCACTCGGAGCCGTGTGCGCACCCCGGGCGCGAGGAGCACAAGGAGGCGCCTGCGGTTCTGGTGTTTCGCGACATCAGGAAGTTCGGACGGGTTGAGTTCGGTCGGGGCGCGCCGCCTGCGCGCGTCACCCGCTTGGGTCGTGACGCCTGGGTGGGTGAGTGGGGTCCAGAGTATGTGGCGGCGTGCCTTCATGGCCGCAGAGCTCCCATCAAGGCTGTTCTTCTCGACCAGAGGCACCTCGCGGGTATCGGCAACATCTACGCCGATGAAATCCTCTTCGCTGCTTCGCTGTCGCCGCTTCGTGAGGCGGGGGGACTGAACGAAGAAGAAGTGGAGCGCCTGGCGGTCGCGATACGGGAACGTCTCACAGAAGGCGTGCGCGCACGCGGGTGCTCGATATCCGACTTCGTTGACACGCAGGAGAGGCCGGGAACGTATCAGGAGGTGCTGCAAGCATACGGCCGGGGCGGTGAGCCCTGCGCGCGCTGCAACGGGACGCTGCAGCGGACCGTGGTGGCCGGCCGGGGCACATCGTACTGCCCCGCCTGCCAGCGATAGGCCGGGAGAGGTTGAATGGCCCGGCCAGGATGACTGCGGGGAGGAGTGGCGGCGCAAAAAAGCGAGCCCCGAGTGGCTTCGCTTTCCAACCTTCATCGACTTGCCACTTCTTTGGTTGTTTCATCGTACTCCGCAGGCATTTACCTCTGCGTTTCCTCCACAACCCTTCTTGTGGCGAGTCTCCGGTTGATTCGTCTAACCTCTCGGGACTCTACCTGTATTCTACACTCGTCTTGCGGTCTGTCAAGGCGTCGAGCGAGGGTAAACACAAACATTACCCTCGCATTTTGCTCATGTCAACAGCGGAAGCCGGTCTCTCACAGCGGACGTCAGCAGACTGGTGCCCACAGACACCCGAGGTGGGGACGGCTCTGGGAGGGGTCGCGGGGAACTCCCCGCGACGGGGATTCACTGTGCGTCACCGGCCACGGTGCTCATTCCCCTCATGGCTACGACGCCATACCCTCATGCTACAATGAACCCTGGCAGTCGGTGGGCGGAGTTAACTCAGTTGGTAGAGTGCCAGCTTCCCAAGCTGGATGTCGCGGGTTCGAGCCCCGTACTCCGCTCCATCCCACTTCTCGTGTCCCCCTCTTGTCGTTGCCTCGCCTTGCGTCCGTTGCTCCGATAGCTTGTGTGGCGGCGACGTGCGTCACTTGTTTCGGGCGCGGCGTTCTGCCGGCGCGGGGTCCGCGGAATGTCCGGGTGTACCGCTCGAGGTTTCGCGGTTGTGCGCTTCGTACCCCCACGGGTATACTCAGGGAGATTGCGTGGTATGGGAACGTGGAGGAAGGCCTTGAATCGAGGAGAGAAGCCGATTCTGTCGATGGAAGCGGAGCCGGGGGGAGAACCGCTCTCGCCGACTGCGGACCAGGTTGCGGAGATGGAAGCTCTCGTCAATCGGCTACGCCGAATCGAGGGCCAGGTGCGGGGTCTGCAGAAGATGATTCAAGAGGGCAAGGACTGTGGTGCCGTCCTCACGCAGCTCGCGGCGGCCAAGGCTGCGCTTGATCGAGTGGGCATGCATGTCATCAGCCACCGCATGAAAGAGTGCATCGAGGAGACGAGTGGAGTGAGTCTCGACCGTCAAGCTCTTGAGCAAGCCTTCCAAGTATTCATGAAGTACGCGCCCTATCCTATCGCGCAGAACAACGCAGAGGAGGACGAAGAATCATGAGCGGAACGCCGAGTGCACCATCCTCCGACGTTCCTTATGACGTCGTCATCGTGGGAGCCGGTCCTGCCGGTCTCACCGCGGCCATATATGCTTCCAGGGCCGGGCTCTCCACTCTTGTGCTCGAAAGGGGGGTTGCCGGCGGGCAGATCGCTACCACCGACCTCATAGAGAACTATCCGGGCTTCGCGGAGGGAATCAACGGAGCCGAACTCATGCAGCGCACCAGGGAGCAGGCCTTGAATGTGGGCGCGCAGATCCGGGAGATCGAGGAAGCCGGCGGTTTGACTCCTGGCGATCCCGTTGCGCGAATCCCTTTCCGGGTGCACACGGGCGATGGGGCCTTGGCGGCTCTGGCAAGGACTGTGATCGTGTGTACCGGCCTCGATCCCAGCAACCTGGGTTGCGCGGGTGAGGATCGTTTCCTGGGGCGGGGCGTCTCCTACTGTGCCACCTGCGACGGTGCGTTTTTTCGGGACAAGGTGGTGGCCGTTGTGGGAGGAGGCAACTCGGCGGTAGAAGAAGCGCTCTTCCTCACACGTTTTGCCCGCAAAGTGTACATCGTGCATCGCCGCGATCGACTGCGAGCCGACCACGTGGTTGAAGCGAGGGCCCGCGCAAATCCCAAAGTCGAGTTCCTGTGGACGAGCCAGGTGCGGGAGGTCAGAGGCTCCGACAAGGTGGAGTCCATGTACCTGGAGTCACCGGACACCGGCGAGTTTCGTGATATTGAAGTCGACGGCCTGTTTCTTTACGTGGGCCAGCATCCGAATACCTTGTGGCTCAAGGGTGTCGTGGAGCTCGACGAGAGGGGATTCATCCCCACCGACGTCGCCTTGGCCACCAATCTCGCGGGCGTCTACGCCGCAGGTGATTGCCGTGTCAACCAGATGAAGCAGGTGGTATGGGCGGCGGCCGAGGGTGCGCTCGCCGGCCGCAACGTGGCCGAGTTCCTCGACGGTATAGACGCGATGGGGTCATAGGGCAACTATGCTGCGGGCGGTCCCTCGTCGGCGCGGGAAGTGCCGTGCGGTTTCGCGTTGCGGAGGCCGGTGCATGTGGGGTGCATGTCGGGTGGTGCAGGTCAGGTGCCCGTCGAAGAGGGAGAGAGGCTGCCACCTTCTCTTTGCGTGAGTCGGAACCGGGCTATGTGAGTCAGTGCTGAGGTTCTGCCGGCGGAAGGCCGATTCTCGAGGCGAGCCACTCTACCACGCGGCGATGTAGGGCGGGAGAACTCTGCGCAGTGCTGTGGTCGCCCCCGGCAAGGAGGACGACCTCGGTGTCGCCGCTCATGTGAGCAGCGAGGTCAAGTGAGTGACGGAAGGGTACCTTCTCGTCTCCGCGGGCATGCACGAGCAGGCAGGGAGAGTCGATGTGCGGCGCAGTATCCAGCGTGTCGTGGCACGAGAGGTACCGGCGCAGGCGGCTCTCATCGAGGCGGGCTTCCAAGCCGTCACGTGAACGGACGGTCCATTCGGCTTGGCGATCGAGGGCCGCCAGGAGGATCTCTTCGTTGGCCGGGCACAGCAGAGCCAAGGCGGCGAAGGTGGCTTCAGGGGCGGAACGGATGCCGTAGTATCCTCCCATGCTCGAGCCCCGGTAGCACACGCGGGTGGGGTCGACGAGCGGATGGCTGCGCAGAAGAGAGGCGGCCGCCCATACATCTTCCTCCAGCGGACCGTCGACGAGGCCGCCACTCTCGCCGTGGCCGCGGAAGTCGAGCGCCATCACAATGAAGCCGCGCCGGCAGGCCTCAAGGCAGAACGACCTGTGGCGTACCTTGTTGCTGCCCGCGCCGTGGGCCACCACCAAGCCTGGTCGCAGTCGGTTGCCGGGTGCAGCGGCTGCGGGTAGGAAGAGGGCGGCGGCAATGACGGGGCCGTCTTTCGTACCACGCTGACGCAGGCGAGGAGGACCGCTTCTCAGGCGTAGGTCTTCCATATGGATGTCGGAGGGAATGGGGACGGGATGGATGTGCGGGGACTCGGCCATGAGTGGTGCAGGGCTAGATGTTGAGTCTGGCCAGGTGGGGGAGGTTGCGATGGAGTTGGTGGTAGTCGAAACCATAACCCACGAAGAAGCAGTCGGGCACGGTGAAGCCGGTGTACTTCACCGGGACTTCCACCAGGCGCCGGTGCGGCCTGTCGAGTAATGTGCAGACATTGAGAGACCGTAGTTCGCGGGACTCCAGGAAGCGGGTGATGTAGTAGAGCGTGAGGCCGGTGTCGATGATGTCTTCGACGATGATCACATCTTTCCCGGTGAGCGGCTGCTCCGTATCCTTGGTGATGCGGATGGTGGGGCGATCGGCTCGTTTGTGATCTTGCTGGTACGAGGTGATCGCCATGTACTCCATCTCCAGAGGAAGGTGTATAGCCCGGGCCAAGTCGGCGATGAAGAACACGGCCCCTTTGAGAATGGAGAGAAGGACGAGTTCCTTGCCTTCGTAATCGGCTGTGATCTCAGCACCCAACTCATGGATTCGTGCCTTGAGGGTGCCTTGGTCGAGAAACGATTCTCCAATGACGGGGTCGTGACGAAGGGTCTCGTCTCGCGCCATCATTGCGGGTGCTCGAGGTCGAACTTCTTGGCCAACTGCACGAAGTCGCGCTTGTAGAGGAGCTTGATGCGAGTACCCGGATACTTCTCCTTCAGCTTGCGCACCTTTCGGTTCTTCTCGGTGACGAGTGACTGCTTCATCTGGGTGACCTCGATGTACAGGTCAAGCTCGGGCAGGTAGAAGTCGGGAGTGAAGGCCTCGAGGATGTTACCTTGCTCGTCTTGTTCAAGAATGAAGGTGCGCGGTTCGTATTGCCAGGGAATGGCATAATAGTCGAGTATTCGCGCCGCCTGAAGCTCGGTGTGAGTGGCGAAGCGGGGGGGCTTGTCGCCCCTGAAGTGATTGAAAACCGGCGTATTGACGGTCGGGGTTTCCTCGCTCATCCTAAGTGGTAATTCTATCAGAACGAGTTCCCGGCACCCCGGTGAGTGTCATCGTTGCTTTGCCATGTGATACCGTACCGGCGACTCGGTCCCTCCCTCATGCGTGCTGGAGAAACCATGACTCACACCCTCATCTATCCGGCGTACTCCGCCCACAATGAGCGCGGACATCTCACTCTCGACGGCTGCGACCTGGTCGATTTGGTCGACGAGTTCGGTTCTCCCTTGGCCGTGTACGAGGAGGAGACCATTCGTGATCAGTGCCGTAGGCTCCTGGAGGCCTTCGGCAGCCGTACCGATGATTTCGAGGTGATCTACGCGTCAAAAGCGTTCCCCTGTGTGGCGGCGCTGCAGCTGGTGGCCGAGGAAGGTCTCTCCCTCGACGTCTCGTCGGGGGGTGAGTATCATATGGCTGTCTGTGCCGGCTTTCCGCTGGACCGTGTCTTCTTCCATGGCAACAATAAGACGGCCAATGAACTCGCCTATGCGCTCGACCACGGTGTCGGGGTCGTGGTGGTCGACAGTTTCAGCGAACTCAGCATGCTCGAACGGATGGCGGAAGAGCGATCATTGCGCCAGAAGGTGCTCCTCAGGCTTACCCCGGGGGTGGAGGCTCATACGCACCACTACATCCAGACCGGTCAGGAAGACTCGAAGTTCGGCTTCGGTCTGGCCGAGAATATCGGGCTCGAGGCCATTCACGCAGCCATGAAGGCTTCTCACCTCGATCTACTCGGCCTTCATGCGCACATAGGCAGCCAGATCTTTGAGCTGGCGGCCTTCAGAGCTGAGATTGCCGTGCTCGTCGACGTGATCCGCCAGGCCCATGAGCGATATGGATTCGAGTGCCGTTACCTCAATGTCGGTGGGGGTTTGGGTATCCGCTACACAGAAGAAGACGAGCCTTCCTCCATCGACGAGTATGCTGAGATAAAGGTGAAGGGTGTGCAGGAGGAAATGAACTCGTTGGGCCTTCCTGTGCCCCGGGTACTTGTGGAACCTGGAAGGCTGTTGGTGGGCAAAGCCGGCGTCACCGCCTATCGGATCGGGGCGATCAAAGAAGTGCCCGGCATTCGCACCTATGTGAGTGTCGACGGGGGTATGAGTGACAACATCCGGCCCATGCTGTACGGTGCCAAGTACGAGGCCATGCTCGCCAATCGCGCCGAGGAGGCGGCCGACACTGTCGTCACCATCGCCGGCAAGCACTGCGAGAGCAGCGATATCCTGGTGAAGGATGTGCGACTGCCCAAGCCTCGCATGGGCGATACGGTTGTCATTCCGGCCACCGGGGCGTACTGCTTTGCGATGGCCTCCAACTACAACGGCAGTCCACGTCCGGCCGTGGTGTTTGTGCGCAATGGTGAGGCTCGCGTCGTGGTCGAGCGCGAGACCTACGACGACCTGGTTGCCAAGCACAGGCCTCTTCGGGGGTGAGGTGATGGAAAGAGCTCGCATAGGTCTCCTGGGCTACGGCACAGTCGGTTCGAACGTGTACCGGCTTCTCGAGCGGGAGAGGAGCCAGATTCTGGAGGCGACCGGCGTCGACCTGGAAGTGGTGGGGATTGCCGAGCTCAATACCTCCAAGCACGGTGTGGGGGCCCCGCGGGAGCTCTTCTCCACCGATGCCGGGGCCGTCATCGCCCGCCCCGACGTAGATATTGTGGTTGAGCTTGTGGGAGGGGTGGAGACGGCCTTCATGTTGGTGCATACGGCGTTGTCCTCGGGTAAGAGCGTGGTCACCGCCAACAAGCAGCTCTTGGCGAACAGGGGCGGTCCGCTGTTCGAGCTGGCCAAGGAGAAGGGCCGGCAGATACGGTTCGAGGCTTCGGTTGCCGGCGCCGTACCCATTATCAAGGTCATGCGCGAGAGCATGATCGCGGCCGACCTGCACACTGTGTATGGAATCGTGAACGGCACCACCAACTACATCCTCACTGCCATGTACGCCGGGGAGGGGGACTACGCGAGTACCCTGGCGCAGGCCCAGCGCCTCGGTTATGCGGAGGCCGATCCCACCGACGACGTGAGTGGTGGTGACGCGGCCGCCAAGATGGCCATCTTGGCCTCCATTGCGTTCAAGTCACGGGTCACCCTGGCCGACGTCCGCTACGAGGGCATCGACAGGATCACGCCGGCCGATGTGCAATACGCGAAGGATTTTGGCTACGTTATCAAGCTGGTTGGAGCGGCACGGCTCGTCGAGGGGAGAGTGAATGTACACGTGAGCCCGGCGCTTGTTCCCGAGGGGCACCCGCTGGCAGCGATCTCTGGCTCATACAACGCAGTGCTCATGCAGGGTCACTCCATCGACGAGATCATGCTCTCGGGACCGGGCGCCGGGGGCGTGCAGACGTCTTCTGCGGTTATCAGCGACATCGTCTCCATCGTAAGCACGAAGACTGCGGGCTTTCTTCAGAACTGCTCCTGCTATCGCCATCTGGACTTCTGTCCCGACGACGAATTGGAGTCGGCGTTCTTCATACGGGCGCAAGTGGAAGACCGGGCGGGTGTGCTCTCTCAGATCTCCTCGGTGTTCGGGGAGCACGATGTGTCTATCGAGAGCATGATCCAGAAGGGCCACGGGGAGCAGGCCGAGTTGGTGTTTGTCACCCACCCCACGAAGGAGCATAACGCCACGGCGGCTCTCCGGGCAGTGGAGTCTTTGGCCTGTGTACGCGGAAGCACGATGGCCATTCGCGTTCTTTGAGTGGTGGTGCGTTCACGGAGCGGTGACTGAAGCTCAAGCGAGGCAAGAGAGGAAGAAGGCTATCGTGGCTCCAAGAAGGGCGCAGGCACGCATAGTGCATCTGTCGGATATCCATGCCGGGTCCCAGTACTTCGTCCCCAATCTGCTTGAACGGGCCCTGGTGGAGATCAACGACATGTCGGCGGACATCGTGGTGGTGACGGGCGATCTCACCAACATGGGCTATCGCCAAGAGTTTCGAGAAGCCTCGGAGTATCTCACCCGCCTGCACTGCGACGACGTGCTCGTGGTACCCGGCAATCATGACAGCAGGAATGTGGGCTATACGCACTTCGAGCGCATCTTTGGCCACGAACGCACCATTCGCAAGAGCGGTGTCACCATTGTCGGAATCGATTCCACCGAGCCCGATCTCGACAACGGAAGGGTGGGGCGGGGCAGCTACGATCGCGTGCGGGAGACTTTCCTGGAGGCGCCGGAGGACTTCAAGATCTTCGCACTCCATCACCACCTTCTCCCGATTCCAGGCACCGGCCGGGAAAGGAACGTGGTCCACGATGCCGGGGATGTGCTCGAGCTCCTGCTCGAGGTGGGAGTCAATCTGGTGCTTTCCGGACACAAGCACGTTCCCTATGTCTGGCGGCTGGAAGGCATGTTTGTCGTGAACACCGGTACCGTCTCCACGCTGCGCCTGCGCGGCGACACCAAGCCCTGCTATGTCGTCATCGATATCGACGGCAGTCAAGTGGTCATCACCCGCAGGTACCCATTCCATGGGGGTGAGGTCGTGGTTGAATTCGATGCCTGCACGGCCACATATACCCGGCATGAGTCCCACATGGACCGCATTCTGGCGGAATCCTGATGCCGCGGGCCGTCGTCCTTATCGACGGTGAGCACTATCCGCCCGTGGTGGCCGAGGCACTTGTATCGCTCGGGCGGGAGTACGAGGTGGTTGCCGCCGTCTTCCTGGGCGGAACAGAGAAGATCAAGGGAGACGATCTGCAGGAAGAAGCAGAGCGCCTGTACGGAGTGCCGGTGGTGTTCGGCCCTTCTCCGACCGTCTCGTTGCTGGAGGCCATTGAGCGTTTTGCCCCCGCGGTGATCGTTGACGTGAGCGACGAACCGGTGGTAGGATACGCGGAGAGGTTCCGCCTCATCAGTCATGCGTTGTCGCGGAGCGTCTCGTACGCCGGCTCTGACTTTCGCTTCGAACCCCCAGAACTGCCACGTATCGCGTGTGCTCCATCGCTGTCCATCATCGGTACCGCGAAGAGGGTGGGCAAGACGGCTCTGTCGGGCTTCGTTGCTCGAACCCTCCAAAGCCAAAGGCGTGGTCGGCAGCAGGCGGCGCGCGTGGTGATCGTAGCTATGGGCAGGGGGGGGCCATCGGAGCCTGAGGTGATTGATGGCCTGGGTGTTGAGCTCGGGGCGAGCGAGCTTCTGCAATGGAGCCGGCAGGGCAGGCACGCGGCCTCCGATCATTTCGAGGATGCTGCACTGAGTCGGGTCACGACGGTGGGCTGCCGCCGCTGTGGGGGTGGGTTGGCGGGCCGGCCTTTCGTCTCCAACGTAGCCGCAGGGGCGGAGGTAGCCAACTCGCTGAAGCCTGATCTCATCGTATTCGAGGGGAGCGGAGCGGCGATACCGCCGGTCGCCACTGACAGCCGTGTCTGCGTGGCCGGGGCCCATCAGCCCCTCGACTACGTGACGGGCTATTTGGGTTCGTATCGGGCGCTCATCAGTGATGCGGTAGTGCTGACGATGGCGGAGGAGCCCCTCGCTGGGTCGGGCAACGTCAAGGAGGCCATGCGGGGACTGGCGGAGCTCGTGCCGGAGGTGCCGGTACTGCCTGTGGTGTTCAGACCCCGGCCCATGGATGAGGTGTCGGGGAAGAAGGTGGCTTTCTTCTGCACGGCACCCCGGGCGTTGGAGGAGGTGCTCACGTCCCATCTCGAGGCGGAGCATGGTTGTCGAGTGAAGCTGTTCTCGCCGAATCTATCGAACCGGCGTGTGTTGCGGGAGGACTTCGGCCGACCGGAGATGGCAGAGGTGGAACTCGTTCTCACCGAGATAAAAGCGGCGGCGATCGACGTGGTCGCCGAGGAAGCGGAGAGGCGCGGCATACCTGTGAGCTTTGTCGATAATGATCCTGTCGAAGTGGCGCCGGCTAAGGCGGGCGATCTCGAGGCTCTGAGTGCGTACCTGGCCGATGTAGCCCGCGAACGCTTCACGGAGAGCCGGTAGTTGCCATGGTGACGAGGCGCATTCGCCGGCAGATGGGAGAGCGCGAGCCAATCCTTGTGGTCTCCGACGGGCATTCGGTGCCCTTCTCCAAAGGGCTTCTCGGTCAGTCGCTCACTGCCACCGGCCTCGATCCCGAGAAGGCCTACCGGGTGGGCATGCAGGTGGAGGCACGCCTGCGGCAACTGGGCATGCTCAGGGTGCCCGTGTCCATGCTTCCGGACCTCGTGTCGCAGGTGGTGGAGGAGCAGGCCGGTTCTCTCTACTACGACCGCTATCTCACCTGGCATGAACTCTCCTACTCGCAGAGACCGGTCATCATCCTGGTGGGTGGAGGAACGGGTGTGGGCAAGAGCACGCTCGCCTCGCAGCTCGCCAACCGGCTGGGGCTCGTGCGCATCATTTCCACCGATACCATCCGCCAAGTGATGAGAGCCTTCTTCTCGCCCACCCTCATGCCGGCCATCCATTACTCCTCCTTCGAATCCGACCTAGCCATGCAGATGCCTCTCCAGGAAGAGGCCGACCCCGTACTGCTGGGTTTCGCAGAGCAGGTGAAACTGCTGAACGTGGGTGCACAAGCGGTGGTCGACCGGGCAGTGCAGGAGGGCCAGCGCATGGTACTCGAGGGGGTGCACCTGGTGCCGGGGTTCATCCCTTCCTGCGCCGATGCGCGCGCCTTGATCCTCCCGCTCGTGGTCGCTGTTCGCGACGAAGGCCTACACCGCGGCCACTTCGTGGTGCGGGAGCGCGAGACCGATGGACGCCGGCCGGTGGAGCGCTATCTCGAGAATTTCGGCAACATCCGCAAGATCCAGGACTTCATTCTGGAGCGGTCCCAGAGTGAGGGAACGTTGGTGATCGAGAACCACGATATCGATGAGGCGGTGGGCCTGGCCGTCGACGCACTCTATGAACTCATCGAAGAGAAGCAAGAGGGGGACGAAGGCCGTGGCGCCTGAAGTGCGGACCAATGAGCACGGGCCCGGCGAGCGGGGGGATTCGCACTGCACATGCACCGATTTCGTTCGGGTCACGAAGGCCGCTGCGATCGCGGCGGGCCGCTGGATGGGGCAGGGCAAACAGGCGGAGGCACGTGAAGCTGCCTCCAAGGCCCTTCGAGCCGCCATGGCCGAGCTGCCGGTGAGTGCCGAGGTGGTGGTTGCGCCGGGGGGGAGCGAAGAAGCAGGCAGCTTCTCAGTGGGGCAAGTGCTGGGCAGCGGCGGCCGGCGCTGTTCGGTGGCGGTTGATGCCTTGGAAGGGTCAGGCATCCTGGCCAAAGGGCAGGGAGGAGCGATCTCCGTGCTGGCGGTCGGCGAGCCGGGGAGCATCACGCCGGTGCCACACATGTACATGCAGAAGTTGGCGGTGGGGGCAAGTGCCGCAGGTAACATCGACATCGACGCTCCTATCGAGGATAACTTGAAGGCCATTGCCCGGGCTTACGGGCGCGAGGTGGGCGAGCTCGCCGTGATTGTGCTTGACCGTCCCCGCCACGAAGATCTGGTCGAGGACATTCGCAAGGCGGGTGCCCGCATCAAGCTCATCCCCGACGGTGACATCATGGCTAGCATTGCGGCTGCCGTGAGCGGTACCGGCGACCACGCCTACATCGGTATCGGTGGCTCCACGGAGGGAGTGATGACGGCTGCTGCCATGCGCTGTCTGGGCGGCGAGATACAGGGCAAGTTCTGGCCCCTGTCGCGTCGGGAGATCGAAAGGGCTCGTGAGTACGGCATAGACGACATAGAGCACACGTTTCGGACCGGCGATCTGGTGAAGGGAGACATGATCTTCTCCGCCACCGGTGTGAGCACCGGCGACGTGTTGCGGGGAGTCGACTACTTCCACGAGGGCGCCCGCAGCCATACGCTCCTCATGTGTACGAGGTGCAGAATGGTGTGCTTCGTCGACACCATTCATCTGTTCAGTGAAGACAGAAGTGAGATCAAGTTGCTGTAGCCGCATTCGTGTACCGCTCAGTGTATCGATGCGAGAGCCAAGTAGGAGAACGTAGGCGTTGAGGGACCACCAGCGTTGAGGGACGCGATGGACACTAGAGGGATGTGATGGAGATAACCGAGCTTGAGCCGAGGCTCCTCTCCGACCTTCACACGGTCGCAGGTGATATCGGCATAAAGAACTTCCGTAAGTATTCCAAAGCGGAACTGATCATGAGGATGCTTTCCGAGCAGGCCTCCGGCGACCGGGGCTTGAATACGCGCACAGGACTCCTTGATGTGCTGCCCGACGGCTTCGGCTTCCTCCGCACCCAGGGCTACACGCAGTCCGATTCGGACATCTACGTGTCGCTGTCGCAAATCCGCCGCTTCAAGCTGAGGCGCGGAGATGAGATTTCCGGTCAAGTGCGGACACCCAAGGACAATGAGAAGTATCACGCGCTGCTCAAGATCAACACCGTGAATGGCCTCGATCCCGAGCAGGCCCGCAATCGTCCCAACTTCGACTCCCTCACGCCTCTCTTCCCGGAAGACCGCCTGCGACTCGAGACCGGTTCCGACCGGCTGGCTCCCCGGGTCATGGATCTCATCTGTCCCATCGGCAAGGGTCAACGCGGCCTCATAGTGTCGCCCCCCAAGGCGGGTAAGACGACCATCCTCAAGGAGATCGCCAACTCCATCTCGGTGAACAACCCCGAGGTCCACCTGCTCGTCCTCTTGGTCGACGAACGGCCGGAGGAAGTCACCGACATGGAACGCTCGGTCAACGGCGAGGTGGTGAGCTCCACCTTCGATCAGCCTTCGGAGAATCACCTCCAGGTCACGGAACTGGTGCTCGAGAGGGTGAAGCGGCTGGTCGAGGTGGGCAGGGATGTGGTGGTGCTGCTCGACTCCATCACGCGGTTGGCGCGCGCCTACAACCTGGCCGCACCGGCGAGCGGCCGCATTCTCTCCGGCGGGGTCGACTCCACCGCCCTCTATCCGCCGAAGAAGTTCTTCGGTGCGGCCCGTAACATCGAGGAGGGGGGCTCGCTCACCATCCTCGCCACGGCACTCGTGGACACCGGCTCCCGTATGGACGAGGTCATCTTCGAGGAGTTCAAGGGAACTGGCAACTGGGAGGTCCACCTGAGCAGGCAGCTCGCCAACAAGCGGATCTTCCCGGCCATCGACATCGAGAAGTCCGGCACCCGCAAGGAGGAGTTGCTCATGGCGCCCGCCGAGGCCAAGATGGTGTGGAAGCTCCGCAGCGTCCTCCATGCCCTCGATCCGAACGCGGCCATCGAGCTCCTCATCGACAAGCTCCGGGAGACTCGGTCGAACACCGAATTCCTCGAGCAGATGCGCAAGAACTCCCGCTAGCCCTCGCAACCGGCACATTACCTAACTCATGTCATGACTGTTGACATAGGCATAGACGGTGTGTTCATCGGCCATCACACCGACGTGGTGGCCTGCACTGGGTGCACCATCATACTCTCGCCCGGGGGAGCCGTCGCCTCCGTCGATGTGCGCGGTGGAGCTCCCGGCACGCGGGAGACCGATCTGCTCTCGCCGCTCTCCTCACCGCCGCTGGTCCACGGCATTCTGCTTACGGGCGGCTCGGCCTTCGGCCTCGCCGCCGCCGACGGGGTGGTCCAGTACCTCGAGGAGAACGGCTACGGTTTCGATACCGGCTACGCCCGCGTGCCGCTCGTGCCCGCGGCCGTCGTCTACGATCTGGCGTTGGGCCGACCCGATGTGCGCCCCCGACCGGAGCATGGCTACACGGCGGCCGCTGCGGCGGCGCGGGAAGTTGAGGAAGGGTCGGTGGGAGCCGGCACCGGTGCCACTGTGGGTAAGGTGCGCCGGGAGAGGAGCTGGATGAAGGCCGGCCTTGGTATCGCTAAGGTCGAACTGCCGGGCGGGGCCACCGTAGTGGGCGTGTCGGTGGTGAACGCCTTCGGTGATGTGCTGGGGTCCGACGGCAATGTCCTGGCGGGAGCCCTTGCCGACGACGGGTCTTTCCTCGATACGCGGCGCCACCTTCTCACTCTCGACGATCACCCGCACTTCGACCGCATGCAGAACACTACGCTGTGCTGTGTGGTCACCGACGCGGTACTCACCAAGACCCAGGCCGCCTCTGTGGCACGTATGGCTCACGACGGCATGGCTCGGGCGGTCTCCCCGGTGCACACGCCCGTGGACGGCGATGTGATCTTCGTGCTGTCGTGTGGCAGCAAGCGCTCCAACGTGTTCCAGATGGGGAGCGCCGCAGCCCGGGTGGTAGCTCAGAGTATACGCCGGGGGGTGCGACAGGCGACCGGGGTCGGGGGAGTGCGGGCGCTGTGCGACCTTGAGTCGGCGAAAGCACAGAGTGCGATGGACGAGCCGTCGGGGACGTGCACCTGATGGAGGTCGTGGTCACGAAGCCCGCCGCGCGGGCGGCGGTGGAAGCGGCCCGGTTCGCCACCAAGACGGTGGGCATCGTGCCCACCATGGGATACCTGCACGAAGGGCACTTGTCTCTGGCACGGCAGGCACGCACCGAGGACGACTTCGTGGTGCTCACCATCTTCGTCAACCCCACCCAGTTCGGCCCATCGGAAGACCTCGCCCGTTATCCGCGCGACTTGGAGCGCGACCTGACTCTGTGCCGGGAGGCCGGCGTGGACCTCGTCTTCTCGCCCTCGAACGAGGAGATGTATGGGCCCGATTTCGCCACCTGGGTCACGGTGGAGGGGCTTACGGAGGGATTGTGCGGGCAGGCCCGCCCCACGCATTTCCGGGGGGTCACCACGGTGGTGAGCAAGCTGTTCGGCATCTGCCGGGCGCACCGAGCCTACTTCGGGCAGAAGGACGCCCAACAGGCCTTCGTCATCCGGCGTATGACCGAGGATCTCGACCTGGGTGTCGAGATTGTCGTCTGTCCGACAGTGCGGGAGCCCGACGGGCTGGCCATGAGTTCGCGCAACGTCAATCTCTCGCCGGAGGCTCGGGTCCAAGCGCCTGCTCTGTACAGGGCTCTCCAGGTGGCGGAGCAGATGGTGCGTGCTGGAGAACGAGATGCCGCCCGCGTCAGGGCAGCGGTGGAGGAGTTCATTTCGATTCAAGCCCCTCTCGGCCGCATCGATTACGTGGAGATCGCCGATACGCGGCTCATCAGGCCCATCGCGCGGCTCGAGGGCCAGGTGTTGGTTGCCCTGGCGGTGTTCTTTGGTGACACGCGGCTGATCGACAACGTGATCCTGCAGGTGTCTTAGCAGGCAGGCGTAGCGCTTCTCGGGCGTAGAGTGTCTGGGTTCGTGCCTTCGTGGCGGGAAGCGGCAAAGAGAAGGCTGGCCTTGCGAAGTAGTGCGCTGCGGAACGATGCACCACCGGCTTGTGGAATACTTCAGATGGTGTCGGCGGTTCCCTTGAGGGCCTGCGCCTTGGCCAGGAGTTCTCCTCGCGACCCGACCTGGAATGTCTGGAACAGTCGCTTCATGTGGTACTTGACCGTGTTAGCGGAGACGAACATGCGGCGTGCGATCTCCTTGTTGGTCATGCCTTGAGCGACAAGTTCGAGAACCTCCAGCTCCCGAGGAGTGAGTAGGCTGGCCAGGTAGGTGAAGTCCGGGGCATGTTCGAGTTGCTCGTAGAGGAAGGTTGCAACGGTGCCTTCGAGCGTCGGGACCCGGACCGAGCGCAAGAGCAGCGATGCGCCAACTTGCTCGGCATAGCGCCCGAGTCTTACCACACTGACGGCGGTCGGCTCACCGCCCTCGGTGATGCGAGCCAGGTTGTCGTTGAGGGCGGCAAGCAGTTCGGTGCTCTTCGGGCTGGCCGCGGTACAGTAGTTCATTATTGCCTCGGCATGGCGATTGGCGAATTTGATCGAACCTCGTTCATCGCTCAGCACAAGTGCTGCTCCCACGATCTGCAGTGCTCCTTCCGCGAGGGCACGGCTCTCTCGCGCCCTCTGCAGTTCGAGAGCATTACCGACTGCAGCGCGCATGTGGGCGGACACGAAGCGTAGTACCCCCATGTCCTGTTCCGAGAAGGGCGGCTCGTCCGGCCCGCGGGTGAAGCACAGGCTACCCACCGGACGCCCTTCCCAGGTGAGCGGTGCCTCCAGCATTCTCACCAGACGGCGCATGGTCAGACTCTTCCTGAGGGGCTGACGCTGCCACTCGCTCATGGAGAACAACTGGGCGTCATGTACAGGCTCCAGTGTGTGGGCGGTGTAGCTCAGAAGCGGGTCTTTCGCGTAGCCCTCTTGCTCCCAGCGCGTGACGAAACGCTCTACTCCGCCCTGTACCGCCACCCGCTGAGGGCGGCCCGTCTCCGGTTGAACGAGATAGAAGCCATAAGCGCTCGCGCGGACGAGCTTTGAGATGTGGGCCATGTAGGAGGTGCCCAGATCTTCGAACTCGAGGCTCTCGTGGACGGAAGTCGCCAGAGAAAGAAGTGACGCCTGTGCGTCGTCACTCGGTGGGAGCTCAACCTGATTCATGCCTCATCCCGCTTCGTTGGCCGCTGAGCCCATGCCGTCTACAGTGCCTGCGCTCTGCCGGTAGGGGGTGCGGCGTCGCTACACCTCGAGTGTATCACAGGCCACCGGCCGCTCCCTGGGGCGCGACTACCCACTTAGGTAGGTGACCGGCGGTAGGGTTCACTCATATACTCGAGTCGAAATCGAGTTGGACGGTGAGGTCGCGGGGGAACGAGACCTCTCGTCCCGACGCAAAGGAGGAGCCACTTCGCCATCAAGAAGCCCATCCGGGCACAACCGAGCGGGTTGAACTGCGGCCACATGACAGTGCGGAGCGAGGGAGGAAGCGCACTATGAAGTACGTTGTTGGAGTGGATACGGGGGGAACGTTCACCGACCTCATCGCCGTTGACGAGAACGGCGACTACATCGTGATCAAGACCCCCTCGACCCCTGAAGACCCGTCATTGGCGGTGATCGAGGGGTTGCAGCAGGCGGGGGAGGAGGTCGGGAAAGACTTGGGTGGCTTCTTGGCCGACGTGACTCGTATCTGTCACGGGACCACGGTAAGCACCAATACCGTCTTGACGTGGACCGGGGCGAAAGTCGGTCTCATCTGCACCCAAGGTTTCCGGGATACCTTGGGCATTCGTTTCGGCGTGAGAGAGAATCCCTATGACTACACGGTGCCCCAGCCCAAGGCACTGGCACCTCGTTACCTGCGGGTTCCAGTGAAGGAGAGGATCAAGTGGGACGGCACGGTCGTCACTCCTCTTGACGAAGAGCAGGTGCGAGAAGCCTGCCGCTACCTGCTTGGCCACGGCGTCGAAGCCGTGGTCGTGGGCTTCATCTGGTCGTTCCGGAATCCAGAGCACGAGAAGCGGGCCATTGACATCTGTCGGGAGGAGATGCCGGGAGTATATGTGATCGGGTCGTGCGATATTCAGCCGGAGATCAGGGAGTACTGGCGCATCAGTACCGCCGTGCTCTCCGCCTATGTGGGCCCGGCCCTCTCTCACTATCTCACCCACATGGTACAGACGCTGGAAGAGTACGGTTTCGGCGGCCAGTTGCTCATCACTCAATCCAATGCCGGTGTGATGTTCCCCGAGATCGCCATGGAGCAGGCAGCTCGGACCTTGCTCTCCGGCCCGGCGTGTGCCCCGGCGGCGGCTGCGTATATCGCCTCACCTCTCAACCTGAAGAACCTGATCACCTGTGACATGGGGGGCACGAGCTTCGATGTCGCATTGATCAAGAACGAGAAGCCGGCCACCACCCTCGAGACCGCTGTGGGTGGGGTGTATCACCTACGACTCCCCATGGTCGATGTGCACACGATTGGCTCAGGCGGGGGTTCCATTGGCTGGCTCGATGCCATGAAGGTGTTGCACATGGGGCCGGCGAGCGCGGGAGCCGATCCCGGCCCCGCCTGCTATGGACGTGGAGGTACCGAGCCGACAAGCACTGATGCCGACGTGGTGCTCGGCTATCTCGACCCGGACTACTTCCTGGGCGGCAAGATGAGCATCGACAAGTCGCTCGCCGAGAAAGCGATCAAGGAAAAGATCGCCGATCCGCTGAGCATCGATGTGGTCGAGGCGGCCAAAGCGATGAGAAAGATCATCGACCACAGCATGTCCGATGCCATCTCCGAAGTCTCAGTGCAGAAGGGTGAGGACCCCAGGCGCTATGCACTGGTGGCGGCCGGCGGAGCCGGTCCGGTCCACATCGCAGACTTGGCCCGGGTACTGAATATCAAGCAGATCCTGGTACCGAGGAACTCTTCTATCTTCTGCGCCATCGGTAGCATCATCGCCGACTTGCGGCATGACCTGGTGACCTCGGTGATCACTCGCACCGGTGAGGCTGATGTCGACTTCCTGAACCGGGCGTTCCTGGAGATGAAGGAAACGAGCGACGGCTATCTGGAGAGGGAGGGCATCGCCGAGAAGGACAAGTACTACCGGAAGTCCATCGACATGCGGTACATGGGGCAGTTCCATGAAGTGGAGCTCCCGATCTCTGAGGCTCTTCTCTCCAAGGAGGAACTCGAGTTCGTTGTGCGTGACTTCCACAAGAAACATGAGGAACTCTACGCCTACAGTGAACCCGATTCCCAGACCGAGATGATCAACTTGCGCCTGGCCGCGTTCGGGAAGGTGGTGCCCCCGGCACGAAAGACCCGTGACGGCAAGGAGTCGATGGACGCGAGCCGCTTTGTCATCGGGCAGCGGAAAGTGTACTTCGAGGAGAAGTTCGGCTTCGTGAGGACGTTCGTGTACGACGGAGATGCGCTCGAGGTGGGGAACATCATCGAGGGGCCGGCCATCGTGGAACAAAGCACGACCACGCTCGTGGTGCCTCCCGACGCGCGCCTCGATGTTACCGAGTACGGCGATTTCGTGATGACTTTGGCCTAGGGGGAGGAAGAACGAAAATGGCGAGCAGCAAGACATTCGAATTGAGGACCGAGGCTGCCGACTTCACCGTGCTCACCTCGGCCATGTTCACGATTGCGCGGGAAATGGGCAAGAACATGGAGCGTACCGCGCGTGCCCCCGTGTACTTCTCGGCGCATGACTTTGTAACCACGATTGTCAGCAAAGACTACGAGTTGGTGGCCTTGGCCGAGTACATCCCGGTGCTTACCGGAGCCACTCCATTTGCGGTGAAGGCGGTATCGGCGTTCTTTGCACCCGAAGAGATTCATGAGGGTGACGTGTTTCTGGTAAACGATCCTTACACGCTCGAGGCCGGCAATCAGATGGCCGATTGGGGCGTCGTATATCCGGTGTTCTGGAACGGCAAGCACGTACTGTGGATCTCGAACAAAGCTCACCAGCAAGACACAGGTGGGGGTGTACCCGGCGGCTACAACCCAGGTGCTCTCGATGTGTACGCGGAGGGTCTGCGCATCCCACCTGTGAAGATATTCGAACAGGGCAAGGAGCGCAAAGACGTCTTCAATCTGATCATGACAAACGTGCGCATCCCCGATGCGCAGAGGGGCGACCTCATGTCGATGATCGGGGCGGCCCGGGTGGGCGAGCGCCGCATTCGCTCACTGTACGACCTGTACGGGGAAGAGAAGATGGACGTCTTCGTCGAGGATCTCCTCAACTACGGGGAGTTCATGATGAGGGAGGCGATCTCCGAAATCCCGGATGGTGTGTACACGAGCGAGATAACCGGGAATGGGCAGTCGGTGCCTATCGTGTGCGAGTTGAGCATCAAGGGCGACGAGATGGTGGTGGATCTCACCAAGAGTGGTCCGCAAGTGCCTGCCTACGTCAACAGCCCCATCGCCAACACCACGAGTTCGGTCTACATGTCCCTCATGACCTCGGTGGGCAAGCACATCGAGTACCGTTGCGGAGGCTGTTACCGTCCCATTCATCTGGAGACGAGACCGGGAACCATCACCCACGCCGAGTACCCGGCCGCCCACGGCAACTGCACCAACTTCGTCGCCAAGCAGATCATCGAAGTCGTGTGGGACTCGCTCGCCCAAGCGGCTCCCGAGGTCACCCCGGCCGGTTGGGGTTCCATCAACTACTGGGTGTTCTCCGGACTGGATCCGCGGCGGATGGAAGGCTACGGGAGTCCCGACTTCCTGGCCTGTGCAAGCGGAGCGGGTGCGATCTGGGGTGTCGACGGATGGTCCACGAATGGACCGACCATCTGTAGCGGCACGCTCTACTACCCCGAGGTGGAAGTGGCCGAAGGCATCTATCCCATCATCTGGGACCGCTGGGAGTGGGCCACCGACTCAGGGGCGCCGGGCAAGTGGAGAGGAGGCTTGGGCGTGCACAACGAATGGACCTGTGATTCCGATCCCCAGCCCATCCATCTTGCGTATGCCGCCGAGCCCTTCGACTACCGGGTAGCTCCCGCGGTAGCGGGGGGTCTGCTGCCCAAGCCGAACTCGAAGACCCTCAAGTTTGCGGATGGAAGGCTCGAAAGCCAGGAGGAAGTCCGAGCCAGGATGCTCTATCAGCTTCGCACGGGGGACAAGGCCATCGACTACACGCAGGGCGGGGCCGGTGTCGGCAATCCGCTCGAGCGGCCGGCTGAACTCGTGTGGGAGGACGTCCGTGATGAACTCGTGTCCAGAGAGAGCGCACGGGACGATTACGGGGTGGTGATCGATCCGGAAACGGGGGAATTGGACATGGCAGCCACCGAGGGGCTCCGGGCAAGTAAAGCGGCCGAGAGCATGTAGACAGTCCCGCTCCGGGCGTCGCCGCCGTGGTCGGCGGCGACGCCGCCACGGCTCCGGCCCGCTACTCGGCAGTGGGCCGGAGCCCCCCCAAGCCGGCCGAGCGGACGCCGAGAGAGAGGAGCACACGGCATGATCATCGGTGAGGCGTTTGCCCGTATTGTCGCCATCCACGGTGACAAGACGGCCCTGAAGGACATGTACGGCAAGTACTTTCCCGTAGGCTACAGCTTCACATACGAGGAACTCGACGTAGCAACGAATCGTCTCGCCAATCACTTCCTGGGAATGGGGCTTCGGCGCGGTGATAGGGTTTCTGTACAGACGGGCACCGGCACCGGCCATGTGCTTGCCCTTCTGGCTTTGGCCAAGGCGGGAATGGCGATAGCCCCTATAGATCGCACCTACACCGCCGAGGAAATCGTCTATCAGGCGACCGATGCCGGGTCCCGGGCCTTCATTGTTGATGCCGACATCTATCGGGAACTGGTCGCGCCTTTGGTTGACAGGATGCCCGAGGTGAAGCACTTCATTGTCATCGGTGAGGAGATCTCGGGCACGGCACGTTTCGAGCAGCTCATTGCGGAGGGACGAAGTTCCACCCCCGAAGTCGTGGTCGAAGCGAAAGACCTGCTTACGCTCATATACACCAGCGGCACCACCGGCAGGGCGAAAGGTGTGCCGCTCACGCATCGGAACTGGTGGGCGAGCGCCTGCGCGTGGACCACGGAGATCGGCATCAGTCCACACTGGAATTGGCTGCTGGTGATGCCGGTTCACACCTCGGGCGGAACAGGGTTGAGTCTGGTTGCCTTACTGAGGGGTTGCACACTTATCATGAGCGATCCTGTGCCGGCGAAGATACTGGAGCTCATCGAAATGGAGAAGGTGAGCTTCACTCAGTTCAGCCCCACCCTTCTGGCCAATGTGATCCATCATGAGAACGCGGCAGTCACGGATTTCTCGAGTATCGAGCGCTGGTTCACCTCCGCTGCACCCATCTCGGCCGCCTTGCTGGCCGAGGGTGCATCGTTCTTGGGGGAAACGTTCTCGCAGCTCTACGGCACCACCGAGACAGCACTGCTCGGCACGGTTCTCCGCCCGGAGGATGTGTCCGTCTCCGGCCCCACGGCCGATCGTCTCACGTCCGTGGGCCGGGCCTGCTGGGGCTACCGGACACTCGTTGTGGACGAAGAGGGCAACGAGGTTGGCCCGGGCGGCAGCGGTGAGCTGGCCATCGGCGGCGATGCGGTGGGCTCGGAGTACTGGAATCGGCCCGATGCGGATGACTATCGCGATGGTTGGTGGTTCTCAGGCGACATCGTGCGGGTTGATGACGAAGGGTTCCTCTATGTGATCGATCGCAAGAAAGACATGATCCTCTCCGGTGGCACCAACATCTATCCGCGTGAAGTGGAGGACGTGCTGTCTGCGCATCCCGCCATCCACATCGTGGCCGTGGTCGGCGTGCCTGACGAGAAGTGGGGAGAGGCGGTCAAAGCAGTGGTGGTGCTGAGAGAGGGGGAGAAGGCCACCAGCGAGGAGATCATGGAATGGTGCCGGGACAAGATGGCCTCGTACAAGAAGCCCAAGTCGGTTGATGTAATCGATATATCCGAGATGCCCCTCATGGGCGGGGGGTACAAGGTACTGCGTCGAGAGCTGCGGGACCGCTATCGCCGCCGTTTCGAGGAAGAGAAGAGGGCCGAAGTGGCCAGTTGGGGGGCGGTGTAGATGAACGTGTTCGGCACGATGGAAGAGGTGAAGGAGAAGATGCGCAAGGCCAACCAGGAAGCGGAGCTTCCCGGACCGACCAAGGCGTATGCGCGCATGAAGGAACAGGGGCGGCTCAACGCACGGGAGCGCATTGACGTGCTCCTCGATCCGGGCACCTTCGTGGAGCTCGGACGTCTCGCAGAGAGCACCATTCACGAGTTCGGCATGGACAAGAAGCGGCTCCCGGGGGACGGCATCATCATCGGCCACGGCAAGATCGATGGCCGCATGGTGTGTGTGTACTCACAGGATTCGGCGGTGCTCGGTGGTTCGGTGGGGGTCTTCCACGGGCGGATGATGTGCGAGATCACGGATCTGGCCACCAAGACCGGGGTACCCATCATCAATCTCATGGACTCACCGGGCGCTCGTATCCAAGAGGCCATCGGGGAAGTCCAGGGTCCACCCGACATCTTCTACCGCAATGTGCGCGCCTCGGGTGTGGTGCCTCAGCTCTCCTTGGTGTTCGGGAATGTGGCCGGCCTTGTGATCTACTCGGCGGCACTCACCGACTTCATCTTCATGGTGGAGGAGCAGTCGCACGCGTTGATCACGGGCCCCGAGGTCATCCGTACGATTTCTGGCGAAGAGATCACGATGGAGGACCTCGCGGGCGCGCGCGTGCATGCTGAGAAGACGGGCATAGCCGACTATGTGGGCAAAGACGACGTCGATCTTCTGCTGGCCGCCCGTAGATTCATCTCCTTCCTCCCCGGCAACAACCTGGAAGGCCCGCCCAAGGTAGATACGGGCGATTCACCGACCCGCCGCATGGATGAAGTGGACGGTATCGTTCCCGTCGATCCAGGCTTGGCCTTCGATGTCCACGACGTGATCGACCTCTTCGTGGACAGCGGCGACTTCTTCGAGATCGAGCCCGACTTCGCCTCTGAGCTTGTCACCGGTTTCGGCCGCCTGGCGGGGAGCACTGTGGGGATCCTCGCGAACAACCCACTTCATCTGGCCGGCAGCCTCACGGTCGACTCTTCCGACAAGTTCGCCCGCTTCATGCGCTTCTGCGATGCCTTCAACATCCCCTGCATTCTCTTCGTGGACGTCCCGGGTTACTTTCCCGGCATCGACCAGGAGCACAGGGGCATCATCAACCACGGCGCAAAGGTGCTCTACGCGCTGTGTGAGGCCACGGTGCCGAAGATCTCGGTGGTGATCCGCAAGTGCTACGGCGGGGGCATGCTGGCCATGGGGGGCCACAAGGCGCTCCGCATCGATCAGGCTTTCGGTTGGCCCACGGCGGAGCTTGCCACCATGGGCGCCGACGCGGCGGTGAACGTTCTGTATCGAGAAGAACTCAAGAATGCTGCCGATCCGGATGCCCGGCGTAGTGAGCTTCTCGAGGAGTACCGGGAAGAGCACGCCAACCCGGTGCGGGCGGCCAACAAGAGATTCTTGGACGACGTCATCGACCCGGGGGAGACGCGGCTACGGGTGATCGCGGCTCTCGAACTTCTCTCGCGCAAGAAGGACGATCCGCCGCCCCAGAAGAAGCACGGGAACATCCCCCTCTAGGGGCTGTGGGGAGCAAAGGAAAGGAGGGGGTTCATGTTCGAGAAGATACTCATTGCGAACCGAGGGGAGATCGCGCTCAGGGTGATGCGGGCCTGCAAGGAGATGGGTATCGCCACTGTGGCGGTGTACTCCGAGGCCGACCGGACGGCGCGGCATGTCCGCTACGCCGACGAGGCCTATCTCATAGGGGGAGCCGTTTCCTCCGATAGCTACCTCAGGCAGGATCGCATCCTCGAGGTAGCCTGGAAGAGTGGCGCGGAGGCCGTCCACCCCGGGTATGGGTTCCTGGCGGAGAATCCGGACTTCGCCGAGGCCTGCGAGAAGGCGGGACTTGTCTTCATCGGCCCGCCGAGTGGGGCGATGCGCCAACTGGGCTCGAAGACGGAGGCGCGGCGCATCATGGTCGAGGCGGGTGTGCCCGTGATACCCGGTATGCAGCGGGGCTGCGACACCACAGAGGAAGGCTTGCGTGAGGCGGAACGCATCGGCTATCCGGTGATGCTGAAAGCCGCAGCGGGTGGTGGAGGCAAGGGAATGCGGGTGGTAGAGTCCGCTGAGGAGTTCGCCTCCGCCTTCGAGAATGCACGAGGAGAGGCCGCATCTGCATTCGGCGACCCCACCGTCTACGTGGAGAAGAAACTTGTCGGGCCCCGGCACATCGAATTCCAGATACTGGCCGACCAGCACGGCAACTGCGTACACCTGAACGAGAGGGAGTGCTCCATCCAGCGTCGCCACCAGAAGTTGGTGGAAGAATCACCATCCGCCATCATGACGCCGGAGTTGCGGGCCCGTATGGGAGAGGTTGCGGTCAAGGCAGCGCTGGCTGCCGGCTATACCAACGCAGGCACGGTGGAGTTCCTGGTCGATGCCGAGCGCAACTTCTACTTCCTGGAAGTGAACGCCCGCCTGCAGGTGGAGCACCCGGTTACGGAGATGGTCACCGGCATTGACTTGGTCAAAGAGCAGTTTCGGATCTCTGCGGGTGAGAAGCTGGCCATCGGCCAAGATGACATTCGACTCTTCGGCTCGGCGATAGAGTGCCGCATCTGCGCCGAGGATCCGTACGAAGACTTCTTCCCCAGTTCGGGCGTGGTGGAGCTTCTCATCGAGCCGGCCGGTCCCGGAGTACGGTTGGAGAGCGGCCTCAGGGAGGGCCAGGAAGTCTCCCTCTATTACGATCCCTTGGTGGCCAAGCTCATTTGTTGGGCGGGCACGCGGGGAGAGGCCATCACCCGCATGCGAAGGGCACTCGGTGAGTATGAAGTGTACGGCATCAAGACCACCATTCCCTTCCACAAGCGGGTGATGGAGGACGTGAACTTCCGCCTCGGCGATTTCGACACCACCTACGTCGACCAGAATCGGCTTGACGACGTACCGAAGCGGGCCGGGAGCGACGAGATCGCGGCGGCGGTGGCGACGCTGTTTGCTGATGCGGAGAAGTCCAAACCCCAGGTCGGGTCAGGCCGAGACTCCGATCTTCAAGGTGATCCCTGGAATGCGTACGCCATTGCGGCTCTCATGCGGAGGTGAGAGAGATGGCACAAAGAGAGCGCGTCTACACCGTGACGGTGGACGGCCGGGAATTTGCGGTCACGGTGAACGGACACAAAGAAGCCGCCCGTGTATCGCTCAATGGGGCGGATTATGTGAATGCAGATCTGTTCGCACACGGACAGGTGAATCAGTTCTCGCTTCTCATGGGGAACAGTTCGTATGAGGGGCTCGTGGAGCCCATCGATGCCGGCTACAGAGTGTGGGTGGACGGAGAGCCCTTCGAAGTGGCAGTCCTTGAGCAGTGGATGAAGGAGTTCGCCGGAGGCAGATTGGCGGGCGCCAGTGGTGGATTGCCGACCAGCATGAAGAGTCCCATGCCGGGGATGGTGGTGGGTGTGGCAGTCAATCCCGGTGACGAAGTCAAGAAGGGTCAGCCGCTCATCACTCTGGAAGCCATGAAAATGCGGAACGACCTCAAGTCGCCGCGGGAAGGGGTTGTCAAGGCAGTCGTCGCTGCTGTCGGCAAGACAGTGGCGAAAGGTGACGTTCTTGTGGAGTTCGAAGCCTGATGATTGCCCGGCCGTGCTTGTGTCGGAGGGGACTTGGGATCGCTGATGAGAGAGGGTAGGCAGTGCGGACTTGTGAGGCCTGGTTTAAACACGACCTGAACTCACTGCAGCCTCCGGACGTTTCTCCATAGGCAGCTTGCGGCCTCTTCTCTCGGGGCTGCTGTACTGACCGTTCTTCCTACGAGTACTCGTAAGACCGTGCTGGGTCTCCACTCTCGACCAATGCGCCCTCAGTCAGGGGGTGGGCACATAGTGGACACAGTGATACGAAACGCTAGATTGGCGACAGTCGAAGGCGAGGTCCGTGAGGCCACTATCGGCATACGGGAGGGGACAATCGCCTGCGTCGTCTCATGCGAAGGAACAACGAGGCTGTCAAGAGGAGACATTCCCAAGAGTAGCCGCACAATTGATGCGTCCGGGAGATGGGTATTGCCCGGCCTGGTAGACTGCCATACGCACTTCGGGGCCTTCCTGCCGTTCGAAGAAGACTTGGTGACAGAGACGAGGGCTGCGGCTGTGGGTGGGGTCACGACTGTGTTCCATGTCATCTTGGAAGCCGGATCAATCCTTGCCCGTCTCCCGTACTACTTGGACGCGGTCCGCCGGCTCGCGGTGGTCGATATGCACTTCTGGGCTGCGTGCATGACGGAGGAGCACTTGTGCGAGATCCCCGCCCTGCGTCGACGCGGCATCCGCGGCTTCAAGTTCTTCCTGTCGTACAAAGGGGATGAAATGGAAGACGTCGGCATCTACGGCATCGACTACGCGTACCTGCAGCGCGGTTTGGAGCAGGTGGCGGCATGCGATGGGGTGGCCGTGGTGCATGCAGAGAACTATGAACTCCTGCAATTGCACAAGCAACGGCAGGTGGGGCGCAATGACTTCGAGTCCTTCTGCCGGTCCCGTCCTTCCATATGCGAGGAAATCGATGCATATGCCGCATGCCGGATGGCTCAGGAAGCCGGCGCGGAGTTGTATCTGGTGCACATCGGCTCGGCCGACGTGGTCGATATCGTCCGTCGTTTTCGTCGACGCGGCGTCAGAGTGTATGTGGAGACAAGTCCTCGCTATCTTCTGATCGACGAGACCGGCACCGGCTTGGCAGAACCTGAACTGGCCCTGACTACTCCCAGCTACAAGCCTGCCGGGCATCGCGAACGTCTGTGGACGGCCGTCGGGGAGGGTGCCGTGGATACGGTCGCCACCGACAGCGCCGCGAACACCCTTGGAGAGAAGGTCGGTGCCGGCAGTGTCTGGCGAGCACAACCCAGCTGGCAAGAGATGCCGACCTCACTTGCATCCATGATGACGCACGGAGTGAATCAAGATCGCGTGACCATGTCACAGCTTACCGCTCTCATGTCGACAAACGCAGCCCGCATCTTCGGACTGTATCCGCGCAAGGGGTCGGTGGTTGAAGGGGCAGATGCAGATCTGGTGATAGCTGACGACGAGGCCACGCGGACCGTGGAGCGCTGCGCGCACTCAGCGTGCGACTACACGCCCTACGAAGGTCGCTCACTTACGGGATGGCCGGTGCTCACCATGGTCCGGGGCAACGTGGTCATGGACGAAGGTGCGATTACCGAAGGACCCGGACTCGGCAGGGCGATCGGCGTGGAGTAGACAACTCCACGTGCGGGACCAAGCTGAGCCGGGGCGCCGCCGCGCCGGCTTGTAGAGCGCGGCGGCGCCCCGGGGACTAGGCTTCGGCGTCCTTGGTCTGGATGGCGGCCAGTACTCGCTCAGGCGTCATCGGTAGATCACGCAAGCGGATTCCCACTGCATCGTAGATCGCATTCGCGACTGCGGGTGCTTGTAGAAACATGCCTGACTCGCCAACGCTCTTGGCTCCAAAGGGACCGGTGGGATCACCGAGCTCAACCAGAAGCGCCTCGTTCTCGGGCATGTCCGCGCTCGACGGGATCTTATACTTGTCGAAGCCGTCAGTGACCATATACCCGTTGGTCTCGCTGATGATCGGGTCTTCCCACAGGGCGAAGCCAAGACCCTGGGCTGTGGATCCCTCGAGTTGTCCCTCGACCGTCATTGGATTGATGGCGCGACCGATATCGTGCACGGTTATCCACTTCAGTATCTCTACCACCCCGGTCTCGGTGTCAACCTCCACTTCGGCAAAGCCAGCCTGCCATGGGGGTGCAAAATCGTTGGGCTCCACGGTGGCGTGAGCCACAATCTGGTGGCAGTCTTTGTTGAACGTGTAGATGAGATCGAGCGCCGTCTCCTCAATGCTCATGCTCTTGTCCGGATTGGCGGTGCTGACAATCTGCCCGTCTCTAAGCTCGAGAGCCGCGAGGGGCTCCTCCATCTTCTCAGCTGCGCGCTGGAGAAACTCTTCCTTGGCCTTTGTTGCCGCCGACAGCACGGCCTTGCCGATGCAATAGGCACCCCGGGATGCGTGCGTGCCGATATCGAAACCGGTGACGTCGGTGTCTCCCGCAAGGACGTTGATCTTTTCATATGGAATTGTGAGCACCTCGGCAGCGACTTGAGCCAGGGCGCCCTCGATGCCTTGGCCGTTGCGTCCGGGTGAGACCACCAGCGTAGCCGAACCGTCCGCATTGAACTTCAGAGTGGCGTTGGAGTGTTCCATCAACATGGGTTGGGCTCCGCTCAACCACGCCATACAGGCGACGCCCACTCCGCGCCGCTTTGTCCCCGTTTGGGGTTTGTTCCACTTCTCCTTCCAGCCGATGCGTTCTGCGCCGACACGGAGGCATTCCTCCACGCCAACACTGGTGATCTGAGTGGAGGGGAACCACCCCAGACCTCCCACTCGGCGGTGGTACTTCAACCGCCACTCAACAGGATCTATCCCCAGCTTCGCGACCGCTTCGTCGACGATCGTCTCGCGGACGAATGACGACTGAGGTCCGCCGAAACCACGCATGGCTCCGCCGCCTATGTGGTTGGTATAAGTGGCGGATATCTTCTGGTCCATCGCCTCCCAATCGTACTCCGTGATGTTCGAGGCGAGTGATACGCCGCACCCGGAGGCGGTCTTGCACATATACGATCCCGCGTCCCCGATGAAATGGGCCTCCAACGCTTTGGGGGCACCGTCTGCTGCCAGCCCCACCTTCATGTAGACCTTGGCTATGTGCTCGCGGGTGACTCGGTTGTTGAAATCCTCATCACGCGTGTACCAGAGCTGCACCGGGGCGCCCGCCTTCATGGCGAGAGCGCAGCAGACGGGCTCGCCATGAAGATCTGTGCCGGCTCCGAATCCACAACCTGCGTAAGGTTGAATGAGTCTTACGTTCCCCTCAGGAAGATCCATCACATGGGCCAGCATACGCTTGGCCATGTGTGGCAGTTGAATCTGGCTCCACACGGTGAGCCGTCCATGCTGGTAGTCTGCGATGCAGCATGCGTTCTCCATTCCGCACTGCACCTGTTTGGAGGTCGAGTACCACCCCTCCGCGGTGACTGCGGCTTCTGCGAAAGCGGCGGCTGCATCGCCGTAACAGAACACAGGAACACCGGGGACCGGAGTGTTGTCGGGGGCGAAGTCGTGGAGGGTGGGCGCCCCTTCTTTCGTGGCTTCGTCTATGGTGAAGGCTGCGGGGAGAGGTTCGTATTCCACCTCTATCAGGTCCAGGGCCCTGCGGGCGGTGGGCTCGTCTACAGCCGCCACCGCAGCCACCGGGTCTCCCACTTGGCGTACCTTGCTGTCGAACAGGTACATGTCGTTGATCTCACCGCCGGGAAGCTGGTAGGTCATGATGTTCCAGGTGAAGAGCTTGCGGGGCACGTCTTGTGAGCTGACCACGGCCTTCACCCCCGGCAACGCTTCGGCCTTCGAGTAGTCAACCTTTGTCACGAGAGCGTGAGCATGGGGGCTGCGCAGCACTTTGCCGACCAGCATACCTGGTAGACGCAGAGTGGAGCAGTAGTCGGCTCGGCCTATGGTCTTTTGATGAGACTCGGCGAGTGGCTTGCGTTGCCCTACGACGCTGAGCGGATCCAGCATGTCACTCACCTCCATTGGACGCGGCCAGTACGGCCTCCACGATCTTCTTATAGCCGGTGCATCGACAGAGCGTCCCCGACAGTCCATTCTTCACGTCCTGCTCTGTCGGGGTCGGGTTGTGGTCGAGTAGTGCTTTGGCTGTCAGCAGCATGGCAGGGGTGCAGTATCCGCACTGTACGGCCCCCTTCTCAACAAAAGCTCTCTGCAACGGATGCAACTGGCTCCCCTTGGCCAGTCCCTGGACGGTGGTGATCTGGCGGTCACACGCTTCGATCGCCAACATCAAGCAGGAGAGAATGGGCTCTCCGTCTACCAGTACGGTACAGATGCCGCAGTCCCCCCGGTCACAACTCCGGTGCACCCCGGAGACCCCCAGATCGTCACTCAGAACTTCGAAAAGCAGTGCGTTGGCGTCAACCAAGACATCTCTGCGCACTCCGTTGACGTAGAAAGTCGCTGGTGTCTGTTTCACAGTTCTCACCCCCCCTAGATCCCAGCGATCTTGGTCGCCGTTGCTTCAAGAGTCCGACGAACAAGCACCTCGACCATGTGTCGGCGGTACTCGGAAGTGGACCTCATGTCGGTGATTGGCTTCACTAGCGGGTCGGTAGCTGCGGCTGCAGCGGTCTCGCGTATGGTCGCGTCATCCAGGGTGCGTCCCACCAGGGATGCCTCTGCTTCTGCCGCTCGGATTATCACCGGTGCTACGGCACCAATGGCAATCCGGGCCGACTGCACGACGCTCCGATCGACGACCAGGTTGACGGCCACTGTGAGCTTCGATATATCTGGCAGGGTCCGGGTGAGGTTGGTGTATGCCCCGACCGTTCCCGCCGGCTGGGCCGGTATCTCCAGTGCTTCCACGACGTCTGTCGGCCGCAGGCAGGTCTTCTTTGCGCCTGTACACAAGGATGCCACCGGAATCGCGCCGTTGCCGTTGGCACCAGCCAGCTTGAGCGTGGCGTCGAGGGCGATCAAAGCCGTGAGGATGTCGGAGGCCGGCGTGCCCACGCACACGTTGCCAATGATCGTCCCCATAGTCTTGACCTGCACGGAATGAATGTTGCTGAGAGCGTCATGAAGAAGCGGGCAGTCCTGTTGCACCACGGGGGAGAGTTCGGCATCGCGGATGGTTGTGAGTGGTCCCAGCTTGAGGCCTTGCACCCGGTCTCCGTCGATGTAGCGCAGGCCGGGGATGCACTTGAGACTGACCACGGTCTCCGGAGGCTCCGTCATGCCGCGCTTCATAGCGTCGAGCAGCGAGATGCCGCCGGCCATGACGGCAGCGCGGTTCGAGGATACGAGCAGCCCGGCGGCCTCATCCATATCGGCGGGCTGAAAGAAGTCGAACTCAGGTAGCGCTCTGTAGAGCATTGATCACCACTCCTCTTGTTGGTCACGTCAACTCGATCGGTTTCGTCGAGGAGACAGGCGACGGGTGGACTGTGATCAGCTCCCCGGCAGCGACGACAGGCCTAGCCGCTACTCCCCCTGTTCGAATGCACGGCCCTGGTCCCAGATCACCCCCTTGCGTCACTCCGTGCTATCAAGTCGGTAGATGCATATCCCCACTTAGGGGTATAGAGCGTTGTATACGCTGGGTCAATCACCCGAACGGGTGAGCGGGCAACGCTGTGAAGAGACACTCAGGGCGGAATGGGGGCCACGTCGTGGCCCATCCCCATCTCTGCTACGCCAGACGGTCGGGTTCCCGAGTCCGCGCGGTGATCCGAGTGAGCTGTCCTGCCAGGACCTCCAGAGCTTCCCAACCGCTGGATACGGCTACCGAATGGGGATGGTAGTTGACTGAGGCGCCAATCCCGATGCAAAGGAGCTCGATGCCGCATCGAGACAACCAGGGTGCAAGTGTTCCACGATAGTAGTCTGAGAGACTCTCTCCGCCTGCTCGATGTACCGCGGCTGCGTTCGGATGTCCGTCTGTAATCACGAGAATGAGTCTGCTTCGTTCCGCAACCGATTCGGCTCTCTGTTTGGCAAAGGCAATCGCTTCGATCTCGTGAGTACCGGAAGAGAGAAAACCGCCGTCACCACCGAAATATGGCTCGAGGCTGTCATGTCTATGATCGAACAGCAGTGTGATGGCCGATGAATACAGCGAGACATCCACGGGAATGCGCGATTCTACGAGCACTTCGGCGAAGGCATACGAGCATGCGAGGGCCTTCTGCACGTTGTCGTCCCGCAACATTGACGGTGAGACGTCGACCAGAAGATGAAAGTAGTAGGAAGGCCGATCCGACACGCGGGCGTGCTGAAAGAGGCGCAGGTCCTCTTGCGTTACGAAGCGGCGCGCGTTCCCTATTCCGATTCGATGGCCGGTACGGAAGCGACCCTTGAACCGGTGGCGGCAGTTCGCCTGGATGGCTCGCCGTAGGGCAACTCTGTGAGCCCCGAACCCGCTCAATGCCCACGGTCCGTACTTCTTCGCGACGTCGGTCCAAATCCCCTTTGCGCGGGGGTCCGGCGCCACGTGGCGGGCTTGAGCGACCCCGATCTCGTCCATGATAACCAGACCACGGCTCACATGAGGGTAGGTGATCGGTCGTCTCTCAGCCAGCCGTTCCTGCGCTGGTGTCAGCGCTCCCTGAACGTGCAGGCGCCTTTGGCCGTCCACTCGACCCGAGAGCCCCATCACCCGCCTGATGCCATCGCTTGGACTCTCTCTCTGTACTCTGTAGTCGCAATCTGACGCGCCACCGGCTGACTCGGCGCTGTCGCCACTGGTCTGCAGTTGCGGGGGCGCCTGCCCTGCATGTTCCTTCACCGCGCGCTTTTCTACTGTCTCGCCCTGGACATGCCGTGATAGCTGTTCCTGCTGCACAGCAGAGTGGTGTTCGGCGGCCGTCGGAGGATGCAAGAAGTGACTCAGGCGCGGGAGAAGCTCCCGCGCGCACCACATTCTCAGTTCCCGGCTACTGGAGGATGCAGCCAGCAGTGACGCCCTCAACTCATCTGCGGTGCTGATCACGTCCGGCGGAAGCTGCCCGTGCGCAACCATGTCTTCGCCTTCCCACAGCTGCAAAAAGAACATCGCGATGAGACGATCGAGGTGGTTGCCCCCGGGCGCCTCTGCAACGCGTACAACTTGAAGGGCATGACCCCGCAGGTGACGCCGAGCTCCCCGAAAATCGCGTAACAGGTGGCGTTCAACCCGCGCGTCTTCCAAGGTATCCGTGATCGTCTCCAGCAACTCTCGCTGATCCGCAGACTCCAAGATCTGCCCCGGCCACTCCTCATCGGTACCGGGTGTGAGCGGGCGGAAGGTGTCCGATCCGTACAGGACATGACCGAGTTCGTGCAGAAAGCCGGCGAGGAACGCATCGACCTGGGGGCTTTCCCGGCACGGGTGAGTCGAATCGAGCAGGCGCATGGCCTTGTGAAGATCGAGACTGATACTCACTGAGGTACGACCCGAAGCAGGTTGTTCTCGCAGCACCGTCTGGGTGCCGGCGCCGAGACGCCAGTTCACGTTGACGTCGATACCGCTGACGGCGGTGCCGAAGATGGAGGCAGCCAACCCAAGATCTGCAAGACGCCGATCCAGCTCATCGGCCCGATACTCGGATACGACCGCGGCGGGGGAAGACACTGAAACCGACACGACCGCCTCGGACCCTCAGACCAGGCTGCTCGTGTCCCAATCGGTGATGTAGGCAAAGATCTGATCCCGGAACACCGTCTTGGTGCGTCTGTCCAGCAGGTCGAAGAACGCCAGGCGCGCGCCTTCCACCGGACCTACATCGCGGGTGAACTGTGCCCAAGTCACCAAGAGACCGGTACTCATCACGAAGTCGAATGCTCGCGCCCGATCGTCCAGCATACGGCGCGCAATACGGGCCACCTCGAGCATCCCCTCAAGGGTTGTTGCGAGCCGGCCCTCTCCGAACTCGGGAAAGCGCTCCACCAGTATCATTCGCTCCACTCCCATATCCGGGAAGTCCACTCGCAACGATGCCCAGCGCCGCAGGTAGGCGGCCGAGAGATCTCTCGTGCCCGGGTAGAGGGACACGTATTCTGCCGGGTTGAACGTCGCGAAAAGGCGGCAGTGATCGTGCTGAGTGACAACCTCGTTGTCTTTCTCGACCAGCACCAGAGCGCGACTTCCATCCAAAAGTCCGTGCAAGGCAAACCATATCTCCGGCCCCGTGGCGTTCATCTCTTCCAGCAGCAAGAGCCCACCCCATCTCACAGCTGTTGTTACCAAACCGTCCTGAAAAGCTACCCGTCCTTGCCCCACGGGGAGCAGTTTGCCGACAATGTCGTCGGTGGTCGAGAGGCCATGAAGGTTCATTCTGTACAGAGGTGCTCCGAGCAGTGCAGCAAAGCAGCGCACCGCCTCGGTCTTTCCCAGCCCCGTATGTCCATGGAGCGCAAGCGGAGTATCGCGAAGGTATGAGAGCGCGCAGCGGTAGAGGAGGCCTTGGTGATCGTGGTACCCATGGGCATGAGGAACGAGATTCTCGCGTCCCGCTACCATGTCGCCGGTCCAGCGCCGCAGCAGTACACCTCTTGCGCACTGGTCTCCGCGCTCGTCCGTGAGTAATGCCGCGAACAAGAGCCACCCATCAGCCAGGCTGTATGTGCGAAGAAGGGGTGACCGCACAGGTGTGGCACTCTTGCCGCCCGTGCGTGTGACGGCGGTGCTCAACAGTTCTTCCAGGCTTGACCCGGAGAGAGTCATCCCTTCAGCCACCGCAGGTTCGATGTGGCACTCGCCGGTCGGCATAGCTCTCCTCCGTCGACCGCCTCGATGGCGGCCCGAGCCGTATGAGCGTAGTTGAATCAGCGTAACCAGCCCGCGAAAGGAGCGCAAGGCTACGATCCCTCCTTTGGGCATCAGGGGACCAATGTGGTAGAGATATCACCCATATGGGTGATATCGGTCCTCTACTTTCTGATGGTATAGGATATGATGAGAACAGGTAATCACTGCTTCCGGGGGAGCAGATGCTGGTCTGGTCTTGGAAATCGGGTAACGGACCGCAGCAGCGCCTCGGCCCTGGCGCTTTGCAGACCCAGACGGCCCTTGATGCGGGGTCGGGTGCGGACCTTGCGTCCTTCTTGGCTCAGCTACACAAGACACTCGACGTCGACGTTCTCCTTTCCACGTACATCTCCATCATCGGGGGATTTGTGCCGGCTCCGGCAGCCGCCATCTACCTCCTGGATCCCGGTACCGGGCGGCCTACGAGACTTGCCGCACAGGGAGCGGACGAGCACCTCTTTCCTCGGTTTCTCTCCGCCTACGAAACCGGCGGGCGCGAGTGCGATCCTGTCTACTCCCGTGTCAGCAAACAGCTGAAGATCACCTCGAGCAGCATGCTGCCGAAACGGGAGCGTTGGGAGAACCACCCCTTCCACCGCGTGCTCTCGGTCGGTGCGCTGGAGCACATTCTCGAGGCGCCGATAGTGACGTCGGACAAGGGACTGGTGGGAACCCTCAACTTCGGACGCTCCGGGACAGAACCTCGCTTCAGCGACGATGACGTCACCCTGGTGGATCGCATTGCGGAGCATGTCTCGATCGCGATTAGCCACGCAGCCGAAGTCACTCGACTGCGCGAGCGCGACGGAGCGATGGATGGGGTGTTCCAGGCACTCGGTACGGCCGTGATGATTACCGACTCCGCGGGGGAGATACAGTTCCTCAACTTGTCCGCCCGCCACCTCTTTCAGGAATGCGAAACCAATCCTGCCCTGAAAACCATTGTCGCTGAGGGGCTGCGTCACAACCTCGAAGCTCTGACTGACCTATCTCGAGTGAGCCGATGCCTTCGCCTGCCTCCCCGCACTCTCAACCGTTCTCCGTATCTGACCATGAACTCGGTGGCTGTCGGCTCCGGCAGGGGGTTGGTTGCCACCTTCTGGTACCAGCCAGGTGAGAACCCAAGCTTTGAGTACCTTCATGATCTGCTCACCCCGCAAGAAATCAGGGTGCTGGAGATGCTGGCGCAGGGGCTTGAGAACAAGGAGATCGCGGAGTTCATGACCATCAGCGTCGACACGGTGAAGTCTCACCTCAAGCGCATCTTCGCCAAAATGCGTGTTGCCTCGCGCACTCAACTCCTGAGCCAAGTCTTCTGCCGGTAGGATATCCCGTTCCAGCGCCGGTCCGTGCTGGGGAACCCGCTGTCGGGCCGATCTTGCTCGTGGGGTTGCGCCGAATCTCCTCTTGGCCTCCCCCGGCCGTGCTCTCACCGCTATCACCCAAACGAGTAATCGACGAGGTCTACGCCCCTGCCTAGAATCGGCCTAGGTAGGGACGAAGAGCTTGGTCGAGGGGAACCAGCCTCGATCCCACACGAGGGGGGAACGAGATGTCCGCTTTGTTTGACTCCTCCTGACCGCTCCAAACCGTAGCCTGCGGGGGCGGCCACGTGGTGCCGTATCGGGCTCCATCAGCGACAAGTGAACCGCACTATGAACTCATGGGGGAACACATGGCTTACAAGATTGGCATCGACGTAGGAGGAACGTTCACCGACTTCCTGCTGATGGCGGACGACGGGAGCTTCGAGGTTTACAAAGCTTCTTCTACTCCCCAGGATCCATCCATCGCCGTGCTCAACGGACTGACTCAGATGGCGAACGCCAAGGGAGTGAGTCTCGAGGAGTTTCTTCCTCAGGTCTCGTCGATCGCGCACGGCACCACCATTACCACCAACGCCGTACTTACAAGCAACGTAGCCAAGACCGGATTGATGACTACGGAAGGGCACCGTGACTGGCTCCAGACCCGCCGCGGCCTCAAGCCCAGCTGCTACGACGCCAAGGAAACACCACCCGAGCCCATCGTACCCCGCAAGTTGCGCCGCCCCGTGAAGGAAAGGACGGCTTTCGACGGTCGGGAACTGGTCCCGCTCAGCGTGGACGACGTACTTGAGGCCGCCCGTGCCTTCAAGAAAGAGGGCGTGCAGGCCGTGGCCGTGTGCTTCCTGAACTCCTTCGCCGATCCCGAGCATGAGAAGAAGGCGAAGGACATCCTGGAACGGGAACTCCCGGGCGTGTACGTCTCCGCCTCCAGCGACGTGTTACCGCAGGTGCGCGTGTACGAGCGCGGCTCCACCACGGTTTTCAACGCCGCCGTGGGCCCCATCCTTCGCAGCTACATCAACAATCTGCTGGACAAGCTCGAAACCAGCGGCTTTCAGGGCGTGCTCCTCATCATGCAGTCCAACGGCGGCATGATGTCGCCGCGAGTAGCCATGGACTTCGCTGTCAACACGCTACTCTCCGGCCCGGCCGGCGGCGCCACCTCCGGCGTGTTCTTCGGCGATATCCACGAGTGCAAGAACGTCATCACCATGGACATGGGCGGCACCTCCTTCGATGTCTGCCTCATCCGCGAACGCGAACCGGAGATCTCCTCCGAGTTGGACGTAGCCATGTTCCGCATGGCCGCTCCATCCATCGGCATCTACACAGTGGGCGCCGGCGGTGGCTCCATCGCCAATGTGGACCACGACGGCATGTTCCGGGTGGGCCCCCGGAGCGCCGGTGCTTTCCCAGGCCCGGCCTGTTACGGCACCGGTGGGACCGAGCCGGCCGTGACCGACGCCGACCTGCTACTGGGTTACCTGGATCCGGACTACTTCCTGGGCGGGACCATGAAGATCGATCAGGAACTCTCCCGGCAGGCGCTAAAGACCCACGTGATGGACAAACTCAATCTCAGCGAGGAAGAGGCCGCCTGGGGTGTGTACAAGATCGTGAACAGCAACATGGCCCAGGCCGTGCGTGTCACCTCCATCAACAAGGGCTACGACCCACGCTCGGCCTTCCTGGTGACGGCCGGTGGCGCGGGCCCGGTGCATGCCTGCGCCATCGCCGATGACCTTGAGGCCCCCATGATCCTGGTGCCCAAGATCTCGTCGGTCTTCTGCGCCACCGGCATGTTGATCTCCGATATCAAGCACGACTTCGTGCGTGTGCTGCACATGATCTTGGATCCCAAGAACATGGATGTACCCGGGTTCAACGCCCGCATGGAAGAGATGAAGCAGGAAGCCCTGGATGTTCTGAAGCGCGAGGGGATCGCCTCGGACCGCATCCAGCTCAACTACTGGGCGGACATCCGTTACGAGGGTCAGTTCAATGAGATCGCCACCCCGGTGCCCATGAAGAACGGGAGCCGCTTCGCCTTCGGCATGCTGTCCGACCTGAACGACGCCTTCAACAAGCGTCACGACACCCTCTTCGGCTACTCGCTGCCCGGCTTTACGCAGGAATTGATGTCACTGCGGCTCTCGGCCGTGGGCACGGTGGACAAGCCCGACTTCCGGGAGACCGGGTTTGTGGGCGAGGACGCCTCCCAGTGCATCAAGACCTATCGCGACATCTACTGGGACGGCGCGTGGCTCGATGCCGCCGTCTACGACGGTCCCAAGATGGGACGCGGCCACAAGCTGGTCGGTCCGGCCATCATCGAGGAGCCGACCACGACCATCGTGGTGCCACCGCACTGGCAGCTCTTCTGCGACCGTTACAGCAACTACGTCCTGAACCACGTCGGCATGTCCTTGGAGGAGAGCTTCCGCCTCGTGCGGTGGGACACCTGCCGTGAAGAACAGGCCGCAAAGGTTTGAGTACCGGAATGCGAGACCTCACGAATGAGACCTCAAAAGGGGGCGGCGCAATGACCCAAGATTGCGAAGTCAAGCAGGTAGATCCGATCCTGGCTGCCGTCTTGGACAGCCGGTTCAACGCCATTGTCGATCTCGTGGCCGGTGCCATGATGCGGACCTCCATGTCTCCCATCTTCGCCGAAGCTCGCGACATCGCCGCGGCCATCTTCGACAAGGACCTGCGGCTCATCGCTCAGCGCGACTGGCTGCCGGTCCTGGCAAGCAACTGCAGCGTGGCCATCAGAGAGATAGCCGAGTCGTGGGAGGGGGAGATCGAGGAAGGCGATGTCTTCATCCACAATGACGCCTTCGGCCGTAACAGCCACCAGCCGGACGTCAACGTGGCCAAGCCCATCTTCTACAATGGCCAGATCGCCTTCTGGGCCATGGCCAAGGGCCATCACGCCGACATCGGTGGCAAGGGGATCTGCGGCTATAACCCGGAGGCCAGCAGCTGCTGGGACGATGGGCTGGTGATCAAGCCGGCCAAGCTCTACATCGCCGGCAAGAAGAACCGCAGCCTGTGGGACTTCATCAAGGCCAATACCAAGCTGCCGGTGCTGGGTGAGGCAGACCTCAACTGCCAGATCGGCGCATGTGTCACTGGTGAACGTGCCCTGGTGGCACTGTTGGACCAGTACGGCGTGGACGCGGTGCAGGATTCGCTGGACATGATCATGGACGCTACTGAGCATGGGCTGCGGGCCAAGATCAGCGAGCTCAAGCCGGGCGTCTACTACGGCGAGAAGGCTATCGATGACGACGTGGTGAACCGCGGCATGCCGGTGACAGTGCGGGCGAAGGTGACCGTGGGCGACGGCGAGATCGAGATTGACCTCTCCGACAGCGACCCGCAGGTGCCTTCTTACATGAACAGCACCTGGGGCAACACCTACTCCGTGTCTACCATGGCCGTGCTGTACTTCATGCCCGGAGACACCAAGCGAAACGCGGGCGCTCTGCGGCCCATCAAGCTCATCACCAAGAAGGGCACCTTCGTCGATCCCGAGTTCCCGGCTGCGTGCAGCATGTGCACGTGCTCCATGACGGAAACCATCTTTGAGGCCATCACCCTGGCTCTGGCCGAGACCAAGCCGGAATGGGCGACGGCGGCGCACGGCAAGATGAGCCTGCACATCTCCTGCGGCCTCAACCCCAACAACCAGCGGCCCTTCGCCACCATCGATTTCGCCACCTGTGCTGAAGGATCCGGCGGGACCATGGGCCACGACGGCTGGGCCATGGGCGGCCCCACTCATTGCATGGGCCAACTGCGCAGCCCAGACCCTGAGATCATGGAGATCGTGACCCCGGTGACCGTGTGGCAGCTGGAGCTGACCGGCGGCCGTGAAGGCGCCGGCAAGTACCGCGGCGGTGTGGGAGCCAACTACAGGGTGGAGTACACGGCCGACGCGGAGTGCGTGGAATGCGGGCAGGGTCACGCCGACTACGCGGTGCCCGCCGGCCTCTTCGGCGGCGGCAATCCCATCCCCAGCGCGCCGCGTGTGTTACGCAAGGCCAATGGGGAGCGCGAGCGTATCCCGGTCAACGTCTTCTGGAGCGTCAAGGCGGGAGACATCTACGAGCAGGACATGCAGGGCGGCGCCGGCTGGGGTAACCCCTTCGAGCGCGATCCGGAGAAGGTGCTCAAGGACTACGACGATGAGTTCCTGTCCGCCGCTGATGCCAAGGAGATCTACGGCGTGGTGATCAATGAGGCGGCCGGTGCCATCGACTGGGCTGCCACCGAAGCCGCCCGCGCGGCCGGGGCGCCCAAATAGCCACACACAGCATGGGGGCCGGGTATCCGGCCCGGCCTCCCCTCACAAGGACGGAGCGTTTGATGAAGATCTGGTGCCAGCTACCGATCAGCATGCCCGAGAGCCACCCGGCGTACGAGCCCTACTATGCTCTCCTGCGTGCCGATTATGCCACCGTAAAACGCCCGGGCACCGAGGTCACTGTCAAGGACGTGCCGACCGGCTTGTCCAGCCCGGACGAGATCACGTACGTGGGCAACCGTTTCCGGAACGATCGGGAAATCCTCACCTCCATGCTGCAGGCCGAAGCGGAGGGCTACGATGCCGTCGCCGGGGCCTGCTTCTTCGACGGCGCCATCCGTGCTGCTCAGCAGATGATGGACATCCCGGTGGTGGGCCCGGCTCAGGCTTCCATGCAACTGGCCATGCTGCTCGGCACACGCTTCGCCACCATCACCTCCGATCCGCGCTGGATCCCGGAGATGGAAGCACACATCAGCGAGGTGGGGATGCGCGAGCACGCGATAGGGCCGAAGCTCATGCGCGCCATCACTCTGCCATCGGACATCTTCTTGGGATGCCTGGGCGGGGACTACCAGCCCGCCGTGGACAATTTCACGGGGATTGCTGAGGGCTGCATCGAGGACGGCGCGGATGTCCTCATCGCCGGCTGCGGCCTCCTGTCCCCAATGCTCACGGTTGCGGGGCTGCACGAGATCGGCGGCGTCCCGGTCATTGATCCCATGCTCGCATCACTGAAGTACGCAGAGATGCTTGTGGACTACAGACAAAGCGGATTCCCGGTCAAGTCCACGGCCGGCTCGCTACTGGCCTAACAATCCACGAAGGAGGTGGAGGACCTCATGGCAGACACAGCACATACTCCGGCTTGGAAGACCAAAGAGGAGCAGGTGTTCGAGACTGGGGCCGGTCTCGACATCAAGGAACTCTACACGCCGGAAGACATCGTGGGGTTAGATTATGACCGGGATCTGGGTGCCCCGGGCGAGTATCCGTTCACCCGGGGTCCGTACCCTGGCATGTATCGCGAACGTATCTGGACCCGCAGGTTTCAGGTGGGCTTCGGGACACCCCAAGAAACGAGCGAGCGGATTGGCTACCTCGCAGAGACCGGTGCCAACGGCTTCGTCATCACAATCGACCTGCCCACCTCCTACGGTTTCGATTCCGACGACCCCATTGCTCGGGGCGAAGTTGGGGTCACCGGTGTGGCCATCAGCACCCTGGAGGACATGGAGACTCTGTACTCCAACACATCCCCGGACAGCGTGTCCTACGCTCTCTCTATTCGCCCGCCTGTCTCTGCCGTCACCCTAGCCATGCTCTCCTGTGTGGCCGAGAAACGGGGTATACCCCTGGATCGGGTGGTGGGAACTCAACAGAACGACCCCTTCTACCAGATGAGCGGCGGGCCGTTGCAGACACATGTCCAGTTCTTCCCGCTCGAGGGCATCCTGCGCCTGTGTGTCGACAACATCGAGCACATATCCACGAAGATGCCGCGCCTAAATTGGATGGTGACCAACGGTTACAACCTGCGGGAGACGGGAGTGAACGCTGTGCAGGACGGAGCGTTCTCTCTGTCGCACGCCTTCGACATCTTCCGGATGTGCGTCGATCGAGGCCTGGACGTCAATGTGTTCGCGCGCCGTGCTTCCTTCTTCCTCTCCTGCTCCATCGATTTCTTCGAGGAGATCGCCAAGTACCGTGCCATGCGCCGACTGTATGCCAAGACCATGCAGGAGCGCTTCGCTGCCACCAACCCCGAGTGTTGGCGGATGCGCTTCTCGGTGCAGTCCGCCGGGAACACTCTGACCACGCAACAGCCACAGGTCAACATCATCCGGGCGGCCATGGAGTGCTTGGCTGCCGTCTTTGGTGGAGCCCAGTCTGTGCACCTTTCTTCCTACGATGAAGGCCTGGGTCTCCCCACCGAGGAATCTTCGCGCATCAATCTGCGTACCCAACAGGTCATCGCCTACGAGACCGGAGTCACCAAGACCGTAGACCCTCTGGGAGGGAGCTACTATGTCGAGGATCTGACCAATCGCTTGGAGTCCGCTATCGCCGACAAGATTGCCGAAGTAGAGGAACATGGCGGCCTGGCGAATTGCGTACGCACCGGCTGGTTGGAGCGGGAGATCAACGAGGCCCGCTACAAGAACCAGCGCGATATCGACAGCAACCGGCGTCCGCTCATCGGTGTCAACCGCTACCGTATCCCTCCTGAGGACGAGATCCCCATCAAGATTCACAAGATCAAGGCCTCCGAGTGGGGTGAGCGCCGGGCCGACTACCTGCGCCGCTACCGTGCGGAGCGGGATCAGACCGCCTGGGCAGATGCTATGGCGCGAATCGACCGAGCCTGGAAGGAAGGGGCCAACATGGTGCCGGTGCTCATGGATGCACTCAAGAATCGGGTGACCATGGGCGAATGCCACGAGGCAATGCGCCAGGCACAGGGCTTCTCGTTCAGGAAGGGAGGTAGGTAACCATGGGCACACGCAAGCGAGTGCTCTTGGCCAAGATGGGTCTTGACTGCCACGACACGGGCATAGTCACCGTGGCGCAGATGATGCGAGAGAACGGCTACGAGGTCATCTACATGGGGCTTCACAACTATGCCGACGCGGTGGTGAATACGGCCATTGCCGAGGATGTCGACTTGATCGGGGTGAGCTTTCTCTCGGGTCAACATGAGACTCAGACGCGGGAACTTCTGGATGCCATGAGGCAGGCGGAACTGAATGTGCCGGTCATGTGCGGCGGCATCATCCCGCCTGATGACGCGCAGGAGTTGAAGCGCATGGGAGTGGCGGACGTCATCGAGCCCGGCACATTGACTGAAGACCTCGTGAGCCGCATCGGCTCCATCCTGTCCTAGCGACCGTCACTGCGGAGCAGAGACCATGGATTGGACTCTAGACGAGTATATCCGGCGCAACGGGGCCCGCTACCCGGACAAGCCGGGCTTCATCATGGACAAGACAACGCGTACATGGAGAGAGGTTGATCGCCGCGTAGACCAACTGGCCCAGGCCCTTCATCGCCTGGGACTGCAGCGCAACGATCGTGTGGCCACGCTCATGCACAACTGCCTCGAGTACCCTGAGGCGTACTATGGCTGTGCACGAGCGGGCATGATCGTGGTGCCGTTCAGCTACCGGCTGACCGTGCCGGAACTGCATGAGATTCTCACCACAGCCGAACCGGCTCTCATGATCGTAGGTGCTTCCGAAGCACACAAGGCTTTCGCGTTGCGGGAGTTGTTGCCATCCCTGCAGCATATCTGGGTCGTGGGAGACGACACTCAGCCGGTGGAGCAGAACTACGAGGCGCAACTGCAGGGCTCGCCTTCTACTCCCGCCTATTCCCCAAACGGTCAGAACGACACCTTCAGCATCTTCTTCACCAGCGGTACTACTGGACTGCCGAAGGGGGCGATGGTCTCCCATCTCAACCTCGAAGCCAACGGCTTCAACCAGTTCGTGGCTGACGGCAGCCGCCACGAGGATGTGAACCTGATCGGCACGCCCCTCTACCACATGGGCGCCGTGTTCATGTCCGTCACCTACACTATGCTGGGATGCACCCAAGTGGTCATAGAGAAGTTCGAGCCGGAGCTCTGGCTCGAGGCTCTGGAGCAGAACAGGGCTACGGTCGCGCTGTTGATTCCTACCATGATAAACACGGTGCTGAACTACCCGGAACTCTCCGACCACGATCTCTCCAGTCTTCGCCTCATCTTCTACGGAGGCGGCCCCATGCCTCCTGCTGTGCTGAGGCGCGCACTGGCTGCGATGCCCTGTGGCTTCACACAGGGATACGGGCTCACAGAAACACTCGAAGCCACCTTCCTCGTGGCATCAGATCACGAGATCACCGACGGAGATGAGAAGAAACTCTTCCGCCTGGCGTCCGCCGGTCGCGAGGCAACCGGCGCCGATGTGCGCATTATCGACGACGACGGCAATTCTCTTGGAACCGGCGAGGTGGGGGAGATCCTCATTCGCAGTCGTTCAAACATCAGCGGCTATTGGCGCAATCCCGAGGAAACCGCGGCGACGGTCAAAGGGACCTGGTTCCACACGGGTGACGTGGGCTACCTCGACGAGGACCGTTACCTCTTTGTGGTCGATCGCAAGAAGGACATGGTGGTCAGCGGGGGCGTCAACATCTACACGAAGGAGATCGAGAGCGTGATCTACTCACACCCCGCGGTTCTTGAGGCTGCTGTCGTCGGTCTGCCCGACGATCATTGGGGTGAGGTGGTCACAGCCTGCGTCGTTCTTCGCAACGGACAGAGTGTGACCACAGAAGAAATCACGGAGTACTGCAGCAGTAGGCTGGCCGGTTACAAGAAGCCGCGTCGGGTGTTCTTCTTGGGGGAACTGCCCAAGAACCCCAGTGGAAAGATCCTTAAGCGGGACTTGAGAGAGGTGCTGGCCGTGCAGTAGGACGGCCGGATCACCGGCGGATCGGTTCGGCAACCCCGGAGTTCGGGCCGTTCCTCCGGCAGCCAGGCTGGGTGGTGTGCCCAGCCTCCCTCGCTGAGGCGCCGCCCCGAAAGGGCGGCGCCTCAATCGCTTTCTGTCACGGCTTCCGGCCCACGAACATGGCGCTCCACACCTTGCCCGCCAAAGCGGGGGCGAAGGTGTCGGTGGGGCGTTGGCCGCAGCAATCACTGACCACGGTGGCCGGGGAGAGACTGTCGTCGAGGCCGGCAATGGCCGAGATCTGGGCGGCGTCATACGTGATGCGTTCCACTACCTCTACGTCAACCAATCCGGCGCTCTCGAGCCCTGCCACGTAGTCCGCCTCAGAAATGGCGCCTCCGATGCAGGAACAGTACAGGGGAGCGATGTTCCGCGCCCATTGAGGCAGGTTCTCCGCTACGATGTCGGATATGCGTATCCGCCCGCCAGGCCGGAGGACCCTCGCGATCTCGGCGAACACCCTGTTCTTCTCCGGGGACAGGTTTATGACACAGTTCGACACAATGAGATCCACTGATTCGTCTTCCACCGGCAGTGCCTCTATGAGGCCCTTGCGCACCTCGATGTTGGTGAGGCCGGCCTTCTCGGCGTTTGTGGTGGCCTGGGCGATCATCTCGTCTGTCATGTCGACGCCGATGACTCTACCCTCAGGGCCGACGACACGGGCGGCGATCAAGAGATCGAGGCCGGCGCCGGACCCCAGGTCGACCACAGTGCTGCCGGGTGTGAGTCCGGCAAAGGCCAGAGGATTTCCGCACCCGAACGAGTCGGCGAGTGCCTCGGCGGGCAGATCACCGAGAAGAGCCGGGTCATAGCCGGCCAGCTTCGCCGCCGAACCCTTGGGCTGGGAGAGACCCGAGCAGCACGTGCCGCGGGCGAGTGCTTCGGCGTAGGTGCGGGACACCTCATCACGAAGGCGGTGGTGATCGAAGGGAAGGGTCTCGCGGCCCTCATCCCCTGCCGGGCGATCGGTGGCGACACCTTCGCGCTCCTCTTTTCTCTCACTTCCACTGCAGCATTCCGCAGGCATGGGCGCCTCCGTGGGGGCTCGTACAGTTTGACAGTTGTCTAAGGATTGTAGCACTCGCCCCGGGTGCCGCCCTCGTGCACCCGGGGCTGTTTGTGGAGGAGTTTATGCTCGTTGCAAGAAGGCTATACAATTGTTCTTTCGGCGAGCAACGAAAGGCAGTGGGAATGCTGGTGGTCGTCGCGTTGGGGGGCAATGCTCTGCTCAAGAGGGGCGAGATCCCATCGGAGGAGAACCAAAGGCGCAACGTGCAGGTGGCGGCTCGCGCGCTCGCGCCCCTCGGTCTCGAACACAGACTGGTTATCACCCACGGCAATGGTCCCCAGGTGGGAATGCTGGCCCTGGAGTCGACCTGTGTACCCGGGCGCGAATCGTACGCACTGGACGTGCTGGGGGCGGAGAGTTCGGGCATGATCGGCTACATGGTCGAGCAGGAACTGGGGAATGTTCTCCCAGAGGATCAGCCCTTCGCGACGATTCTCACCCAGGTGGAGGTGGATGCCGCCGACCCTGCCTTCCAGGCGCCGACCAAACCCATCGGGCCGATGTATGGGAAGAAGGAGGCCGAGGGCCTCGCCGCGGAGAGGGGTTGGAGCATCGGCCCGGACGGGAAGGGGTGGAGAAGGCTCGTACCCTCACCCAGGCCGAAGCGCATCTTCGAGTTGCGGGTGATCCAGCTGCTCGTGGAGCACGATGTCATCGTCATCTGTGCCGGGGGTGGAGGTATTCCCACCATACTAAGGGAGGACGGCATTCTCATCGGTGCCGAGGCCGTGGTCGACAAGGACCTGGCCGGTGAACTCCTGGCCCGTTCGCTTCTGGCCGACGCGTACCTCATGCTGACCGACGTGGACGCTGTGTATCACAGCTGGGGTACGCCGGAGGCACGGGCCATCAGATGTGCCTCACCAGAGGCGCTGGCGGCTCTCGACTTCCCGGCCGGGTCGATGGGGCCTAAAGTGGAGGCGGCCTGCCGCTTTGTCCGGGAGACCGGACGTGTCGCTGCCATCGGGTCTCTGGCCAACGCGGCCGCCCTGCTGGCTGGTGACGTGGGCACGCGAGTCACGGTGGGAGCGGACGGCATCGAGTGGTATGAGGCAGGCGCTTCGGGGATGGCAGGTGCTTCGGGGCCAAGAAGTCCGTCGTAACCAGCAGAGTCAACGGAGCGGGCAGGCCCATCAGGGCCG